>Ga0214925_100020_pt1 | contig 200609 bp, 168 predicted proteins | sample Stichaenrichment_FD_168299 | JGI IMG/M metagenome (GOLD analysis project Ga0214925, IMG submission 168299) | Xylose enriched microbial communities from anaerobic bioreactor in Madison, Wisconsin, United States - 63SRT | ecosystem: Engineered > Bioreactor > Anaerobic > Unclassified | place: USA... | reverse complement strand
CGATGGAATATCATGCAGCATTTGCAGTAGCAGCATAAAGAATACCGCCAGCTGATTCATTCCTCAACTGACGGTATCCAATCACTTATTATTTTTCACTGTCCCCTTGACGGGTAGCACACCATTTTACTATTATGAAGGCTTTGTCTATTTAAGAGGACCTCTCTTTATCCCGCGTGGCATCCTCAATATGCTGATCTGTGTGTTTGTCTCTCTGTATATTTTTCTGCGCAGGAAGCAGATTCGTACACAGTACAGAAAGCTGGTTGTGCTGTTTCCTCTGATCGTCTTCCTTGCTGGCGGTCTGCAGGTTTTTTTGAAGGGTGTAGCATACGAATATGCTGGGGCGATCTTTGCCTGTCTTCTTCTCTATGTAAATGTGCAGGCCCACAATGTGGATTATGATTATCTGACCGGTCTGCTGAACCGCAGGGGCATTGATCAGGAATTTAAGTATCAGTATACCCATTACAGTGCAAAACGGCCGTTTGCAGCATTTATGATTGATCTGGATTATTTCAAAAAGATCAATGATGAGAATGGACATCAGGCCGGGGACGAGGCACTGCTGCAGATGGCAGGATACCTCATCGATGTTTTTGGCAAGGAATCTTATATTGGAAGATATGGCGGTGATGAGTTCCTGATTCTTTCTTTTCTGCGCGATTCGAAAGAAGCGGAGGAAAAGCTGGATGCTCTGCAAAAACGCTGTCAGGAAGGCGGGCGAAGAAGAAAGAAGGCATTTCAGTTATCCTTCTCCGCAGGTCATGAATTTTATGATCCTTCAAAATTTGAAGATCTGGATCAGTTTTTCCAGTATATAGATGCCCAGATGTATCAGGAGAAGGAAGCCCATCATGCGCGCAGGTGAATGATTGAATCCCCAGATTTTGAAATCATATCATGACAGATAAAAACAACAGCCGTTCTGGACTTTCATCCAGTGCGGCTGTTTGACATTATTGTATTTCGCGTGACATGGTGTTGGACACTTCGTCGCGCCGATGCGTCATTGTGGCAGCAGGTTTAACCCTCTGCCATCATTCGCTCTTTTCGTTCATGGAATCACGGATTGCTTCTGCGAGGCTTGTGATTTCGTCTTCCTGCTCCTCTTTCATGGAAGAAGCAAGAGAGAGGCGTTCATTGAGTACGGTCATCCCCTTCAGTTCATTGTTGAGGAAGTCCTGCATGAGATCACCGGACTTGCATGCCCAGGACCCGTTTTCGATGATTGCGAAGGTACGGTTCTGCAGGTTCAGTGCCTTCATATCCATCAGGTAATTGTGCATAACCGGATAGATGCCGAGGTTGTAGGTAACCGATGCCAGAACAATGTGGCTGACACGGAAGGTCTCAGAAATCAGGTAGGATACATGTGTATTGGACACATCGTATACAACCGTGTTGGTAATGCCGAGGTCTGCGAGCTTTGCGGCAAGTGCCTGCGCAGCCGCTTCTGTATTGCCGTACATGGAAGCATAGCAGATCATAACAGCCTTTTCTTCAGGCGTATAGGTGCTCCAGTGCTGATATTTGTCCAGCAGGTAGTCAAAGTTGTTGCGCCATACCAGTCCATGAAGCGGGCAGATAAATTTGATCTGGGGCAGGAGAGGAGCAGCCTTTTTCAGAAGCTTCTGAATGTGTGGGCCGTACTTACCAACGATATTGGTAAGATAACGTCTGTTCTCATCAATCCAGTCGCGGTCGTAGTTTACTTCATCATTGAAGAGTTTTCCGTCATTTGCAATGAAGGATCCAAAAGCGTCTGCGGAGAAGAGTACGCCGTTTGTGGTGTCAAAGGTGACCATTGCTTCCGGCCAGTGCACCATCTGTGCCTGTACAAAGGCTACTGTATGATCACCGAAGGTGGCGGTATCGCCTTCTTTAACCTCGACAGTTTCATGTCCATCGGTGTTGAAGCCAAACTGATGCATCAGCATGAAGCCCTTTTCTGTGCAGTATATTTTGCACTTCGGATAGCGGAGCAGTACCTCCTGCAGAGAAGCTGCATGATCCGGCTCCAGATGGTTCACTACAAGAACATCCAGAGATTCCCCGTCCAGCAGATACTCGACATTCTCAAGCATCTGGCGGCACGCAGACCAGTCTACAGTATCAAAGAGCACGTTTTGTCCGCTTTTGAGCAGATATGCGTTATAGCTGACCCCTTTCGGAATCGGATGAATATTTTCAAAGAGATATGTGCGGTGGTCATTTGCTCCGACCCACCAAAGATTATCGGTAACCTGTCTTACACAATGCATATGGTTTCCTCCCGTATTCTTTATCTGAATTACAGCTGGATCCACAGGGACCCTTTTCGGTTGTTTCTTTCTTTTTCTTCGATACTTCAGCTTATGTTCGTCTTTTTTCTTCATACAATTCAATGATCCTGATATGTATTCAGGGGTCCTGATTCCGGGCCGGGATTCTGTGACATCCGAAAATCATGTATCCGGAATCAGGCGATGTTCACATCAGTCAGCTTTGGTGAAGTTTGCCTTCGGCTCAGCGCATTCCGGGCATACCCAGTCTTCCGGAAGCTTCTCGAAGAGTGTGCCGGGCTTGATTTCTGCAGCCGGATCGCCGAGCGCCGCATCATATTCGTATCCGCAGCCGTCACATACATAGATGCTGTACGGTGGTTTGATTTTCTTCGGCTGTGCCCGTTTGATTTTCTTCATCGGCGGAGCCGGTTTCTTCTTGCCGGTATCCAGCGCCTTGGTGAGAAGCGGAAGAATCTCATTGACGTCACCCACAATACCGTAATCGCAGTTCTTGAAAATCGGAGCGTTCGGGTTCTTGTTGATTGCGACGATGGTGGATGCCTCGCGGATACCCTTCAGATGCTGTACGGCACCGGAAATACCACAGGCAATGTACAGGTTTCCGGAGAATTTCTGTCCGGACATGCCGACGTAGCGGTTCAGCGGTACATAGTGCAGAGTTTCTGCCACCGGACGGGAGGATCCGATCGCAGCACCGGCTGCGGCTGCCAGATCTTCAATCAGCTTCATATTCTCCTTGCTTCCAATACCTTTGCCGGCAGATACAACTCTTTCAGCCTTTACAATCGGGGTGTCCTTCGGGATGCCGACAGTGAAGTCGTAGCCGTCTCTCTTCAGGTCTTTTACCAGCTCCTCTACACGTTCCTCTGCAGAGCCTTCCTTCAGGATTTTCTTTCTGCGGGCGCCGGTTACATTTGGCTGCTGCTGGAAGAGCGGAGCAGATGCCTCCTTTGGGGCCTTTCCGAGAATCGAGGTTGCGATAACAAGACGCTGAATCTCATTGGTTCCCTCGTAGATTGTCGTGATTTTTGCGTCACGGTAAAATCTCTCAACATCCATGCCCTTCAGATAGCCGTTGCCGCCGTAAATCTGGAGCGCCTCATTGCTGATGTCAACCGCAGTATCGGAAGCAAACTGCTTTGCCATGGCTGCTTCCATGGCATAGGGCTCATGGTTCTGTTTGAGCTCCGCTGCACTGTAAACGAGCATTCTGGATGCGCGGATCTTTGTAGCCATATCTGCAATCTTGAAGGAGATAGCCTGCTGGAAGGCAATCGGCTTGTGGAATTGTACACGCTCTTTAGCGTATGCGGCACAGCTCTCGAACGCACCCTGGGAGATGCCAAGTGCCTGTGCGGCGATACCGATACGTCCGCCATCCAGGGTATTCATGGCAATTTTGAATCCCTGTCCCTCAGCGCCCAGAAGATTTTCCTTCGGGACTTTCACACCATTGAACAGCAGCTGTGCGGTAGCAGAGGAACGGATACCAAGCTTGTCGTAGTGATCGCCGAATTCGAAGCCAGGCATACCCTTTTCAACGATGAATGCACTGATTCCTCTGGAGCCGATACCGGGTGTGGTCAGTGCAAAAATAACATAGATATCTGCCTCGCCGCCGTTGGTGATGAAGATTTTCTCACCATTGAGCAGATAGTAGTCGCCCTGCAGCACTGCGGTGGTTTCTGTACCGCCGGCATCAGATCCGGCATTGGGCTCAGTAAGACCGAATGCTCCGAGCTTTTCACCCTTGGCAAGGGGAACGAGATATTTCTGCTTCTGTGCTTCATTTCCATATGCGGCAATCGGATATGTGCCGAGAGAAGTATGTGCCGAGAGAATAACGCCGACACCTGTGTCTACACGGGAGAGCTCTTCTACCGCAATGGCGTAGCTGATAACATCAAGACCGGCACCGCCATACTCCTTGGGATAGGGAAGTCCCATGATGCCAAGCTTTGCCATTTTCTTTACAACTTCTGACGGGAATTTGTTCTCCTTGTCCCATTCGAAGGCAAAGGGTTTGATTTCGGCTTCAGCAAATTCACGGACCTTTGCACGGATTTCCTCTTGCTTTTCTGTAGTTGCGTAGTTCATAGACATGCCTCCTTCTTTTAGATTTTTTCTGAATTCTTCAGACTTTTCCGTATGCGTTCCATACTTTGATTTCATGTTTCATTAAATGCTTTGAATACTGTTAAAAATCTAATGCAGTTATGGTGTTGTGAATGTTCGTCATTCTGTCGGCTGTGTTGATCCTGATCCGGTATCATCCATGCAGAGCAGCTCGTGCAGCGTCAGCTTCTGCATTTCTGCATCCAGCTTGCGCTGAATCTGCAGGAGTCTTGCATGAATGGTGCAAATGGAACAGTTTTTCTGTGCCCAGGTGCATGTGTAACCTGCTTTCATGCAATCCGAAAGGGCACTGTCGGATTCTGTAATCCGCATCAGGTCCAGCAGGGTTATGTCCCGAAGGTCGCTGGCCAGCATGACACCTCCGTTGACACCGCGAACGGTCTGAACCAGGCCTGCCCCTGACAGCTTGTGAAGGATCTTGTATGCAAACTGCTGGGGGATGGATTCCCTCTGACAAAGCTCCTTCATGTTGTGACGTTCAGAATCAGAAAGAGCCCGCAGAATGCGCAGAGCATAATCGGTTTCTCTGGTGATCAGCATGACGGCTGTCCTTCCTTTCCTGTTGATGATTTCAATTTACTATTGTTGATAAATACAGTCAACAATTAATGCGCGAAAATTTAAAATTCGTGAAGGACAAATAAAAACAAAGACAAAAAATTGTGCATTTTTCTGAAAACCGCAGGTAGGAAAAGTTTTGGGAAAGCTCTGGAGACAGGTGTTCAACGCATGTGATAAATTGACTATGCTGAGAGTTGTGCTATGATAAAAGTACGATGCGTAACGAAATTGTAATAAATAAAACATACAGAAAATATATACATAATGGTATATAAATATAATTTCAAAATATATGTAATAAGATTACCAATACAACGTATTCCCTTACGGAAAGATGATGATGGTCCTGTAAGGAAATAATTTCTGAGTACATTGCGGCTATATGGATGTCGGTTCCTGTATTTTCATGGCATTTCGCTCTTGAACATGCTATGATAAAGTATATAACCAACTTTTTGTATCACACAATATGTGCTAACCTTCGCTGCATCTGAAGTGAAAAGATAAACGGGAAAACTCAGGTCAAAGCTGAAGCACTCGTATGTCCGCATAATCGAAAAAGCTGCAAAACACAATTGGCAAGGCTGCAGTATTTGTATGACCGCCTTATTATGCCTGCCTCATTAGAATATATTGCTTAATATTGCTTAAGGAAAGTATGATCATAGTATGAAGAGAAAAGTCAGCCGGATCCAACAGAAAATGAGATCAGAAAATGGAGCAAGTCTCTCTGTAGCGCTGCTCTTTTTTCTGGTATGTGCTATCGTGGGGTCCGTGATTGTCGCAGCCGCGACCTCTTCCATGGGAAGAATGAAAAATCTGTCCGTGAATGAAAAGGAGAAGAATGCCGTTTATTCCACGGCAAGGCTGGTGGCGCGCCGCATGGGCGGACAGAATCTGGCCGATGCCGAAATCCTGCCGGACCTTCTTGGCATAAAGGACTCCGCCGGTGCGTCCGGAACGACAGGCACACAGGGAGACAGCGCCTCTGCATCGGGCAGCACTTCTTCAGGTGGCACTTCCTCAGGAGACACTTCGGGCACGGCCACGGGCTCAGATGCATCATCAGATACAGTGACTACATTAAATTCATCGGATAATACCATTACCATAAGTACTTCCTTTACCTTTTACAGGATTGAGAAGACGGATGGGAGTGTGAGCTATGCAACGGCATCTGACGGCTCGGACGCAGCTGATACGGGTGCGGATTCCTACCCTGGTGAAAAGCTGCCTGTATCGCCATTTGCGACGCTAAGCAGTTCTGACAAAATCGCATCACTGACAGGGTTGGATTTTACGGGCTATGAAAAGGTACGCGCGGGTCAGATCATGAATTATTTCTGGAACAGCTATGTCCTGAAGGATGATGGATATCTGGGGCAGAGCGTGCAGGACAGCTCTTTTTCTTCGGATAATGCGTACGAATGGAAGGGTGATAAGGTTCCTTCCAATCACACCTGGATGTATGGACACAGCGGATCCAATCTTGATACTTATCTGAAAACACAGTCCTGCCTGAGCAGGCAGGCTTATGTTGTAATTGTGCAGGGAGATCAGGGCGATAAGGACAACGTTTCAGTCTGCGTCGATCTTTATATGGACAAAAATCTCAATCTGGAGGCACAGATCTATCCGAAGGAATCCGACAGTAATGGAAATACCATTTCCTTCAAGAATGCATCAAACCGGTGCCTTGTAAAAATCCCGGCTAACGCCGGAGAACTTCAGTATGATCAAGACGCGAACACGACATTGACAGAGACAAAGCAGGATAGGACAGAGATCTATCAGGTAAAAATGACTCGTAGTGTGACGCTTAGCGGATTTGGATGGGGCAGTGCAAAGGTCTACACCGGATCGGCGATCACTGCGCAGAATCCGGCAGGAACCTGAATCTTTCCCTGAGAGGACGATGAGGATCATGCATAGAAAATTGATGCTGAACCATACGAACCCTATGCATACGCATGAATTGGATGATATGCATACGTATGAAAATGGAGAAGGAAAAAACAGAATAAACAAGACATGCCAGGATCGTCCGCCACGCGGCTCAGTATTTGCAAAGCTGTCGTCCGGATCCGGAGAGAGCCTGACAGAGACACTGGTTGCGGTGCTTATCGTGGCGCTGGCATCGGTTCTCCTGGTAACGATGGTGCTGGCAGCCCGCAGGGTGATCACAAGATCCGGAAAGGCATATGCGAGCTACATCAGTGAGCACAGTGCACTTGCAACGGATACTGCAGACGGCAGTACCGGTAGTGGTACCGGCAGTACGTCTGATGAAAGCAGCGTTACGGACAATGGCAAGACAGATGTTGTGATAAAGCCGGCTGATGCTTCCAAGGCGTCAGATTACAGTCTGCCACAGATCAAGGAAAGCGTGACCGTTCGTGAAGCGGAGGATGGAAATCTGACATTCTTCCCAGCAGAGCAGGGATAAATGACAATATTACGAAAAATAAGGAAACTATTTTCAAAACTCCTTCCACTGCACAAGAACAGTGAGCTTCCGACTACAACGGACAAAAGGATTTTATTTATGAAAAGTAAGGAAACAGATACAAACAACAGAATAAAATCCGCGTCAGGTTTTTCCCTGACAGAAATGCTTGTGACTGTCCTGCTGATGTCGCTGGCAACGCTGGCGATTGCCGCAGGTATTACGGCTGCGGTCCGCACTTATCGTGAGATGACGCTGAAGGCGGATGCACAGACATTGCTTGGAACGGCCATTGCGGCAATAGATGATGACTTTGCCACGGCAGATCTTTCCACACTGCAAATTGATTCCGATACAGATGGCAGTTCAAAAGCGGCGGAGGTATCCTTTTTTTCAGGAAACCGCGGCTATTCCGTGCATATCCACAACGATGCAGATACGGTTTATGTGACAGATGCGGATACAGGAACAGATGGAGCTTCCGGATCCGGAGGAACTTCCGGCACTGGATCTTCCGCCGATACTACCGGTACAAGTGATGCGACTGGTGCAATCCCGCTTGTGACAGCAAAGACGAGAACTCTGAATCTGCGGCTGCAGATCAGCGATATCTCCATCACACCAGCGCGCACCAAGGACAATTCAAAGACGGTACAGGCATTCAATCCGTATTTTACATATACCATGACTGTCTATAAGGGTGACAAGAAGATAGAATCCGAGACGGTCCGGACGGCTGTGATCGGTGGATATTCCTCTGAAAGTGACAGTGGAGACGCCTGAAAATAAATGTGCTGGCAAATGTTCTGTTTCGAAAATGAATTTAAAAATCCACGTACAGCACAAATGCATAATTGCACGATATTATGTGTGATATTTGTACGGATTGCTTCATGTATTTTATGATTTGCTGATCATATCCTGAAATTTACTTAACAAGGACGACGATTTATATGAGAGATATAGGATATCTGAGAAGGGAAAAAAAGGCAGCGGTGTCATCCTGCGGCAGAGAACAGTATACGCTCCAGGACAAATTCCGCAGATCCCGCAAGGGCTTTACGCTGGCAGAAATGCTGATCACGGTTGCGATTATCGGCATTCTGGCAGCTTTTGGCTTTGTGGCGGTAATCCGCTATCAGAAATCTCTGAAGCAGACAGAGCTGGACAACACCGCAAGGGAAATCTTTGTGGCTGCTCAGAACCATATGACGGTGGCGAAGGCCAGCGGCAACTGGGATACCTATGTCTCTGACGCGGAATCCTCAACGTCAGCTTCAAGTCAGCTTGGAAGCGCAATGGGAGCCGGTGCCGGCGATACAGCTGGCCCGTCTGATTATGATGGCACACTTGGCACCTGGAGCACAGAATGGGCTGATGGCACACTAGCAGAGGACGAGAAGCATGACTTCCGCTATGTCGTCACCAGTACAGATGAAACAAACGATCCCGGCATTCTTTCTATGATTCTGCCCTATGATTCTATCGATGAGACGCTGCGCGGAAACGGAAATATTGTCATAGAATACGATGCCAAGACCGCGACGGTCTACGGCGTATGGTTCTGCAAGCAGACTGACCTTAAAAAGGCACTTGGCAGCAGTACTGCTTCCGTTACTTCTATTGCCGATACCGATGCTTATCAGAATGCCAGCCGAAAGAGCAAGTCGGAGCGCATGAAGGGCACGCCGATGGTTGGATATTATGGCGGTGCGACTTCAACGGGATCAGAACCTGAAGATACGGAAGATACACTGACGGCAATCGTTGAAAATGACGATCGCCTGGTCCTTCAGGCTGCAGTGCCGGAACAGAAAAATACCGGATCGAATCAGAAAGCTTATACCATAAAGGCAGCGATAAAGGGGCAGACAAGCGGCTATACCAGAGAAATCACACTGGGTAAATCCTCTGACACCGCTTCTCTTGGCAAGGATGCCCTGAAAGGCGTATATAGTAAATCCGGTACCGGATACCGTGTATACTACTACACCCTTGACAGTGTCACAGATGGAGATGACTGGCAGTTTGCAAAGCAGTTTGGAACAGGTACGGATGCACTGATCCCGGGAGAAAATCTGACTATTACGGTCACATTGAGCAATTCGGACAGTACTTCAAATACTTCTGACAAGTCTGATGCTTCCGCAAGCGTAACGCTGAACACGAACAGTCTGTTTGCAAACGGATCCGCAGGCAGTGATCATCTTGCAAAGATTGTCTATGGCAGACATCTTCAGAACCTGAGTACGAAAATTTCAGGGGTCAATGCTTCGTCTTCAGGGACAAACGGATCTGACAGCGTGGTCACAAAGGCAAAGCTTATCCGGGATCTGGACTGGTCAAAGATGACAATCCGCTTCTGGGAGACAGACCCGGTAGAACGTGCCGATCACGTAAGCGCCAGCAGTAATGGAGAGCAGTTCTCCGGTATTGTGGATTCCGCGCTGACATCATTTGAAGGAAACAGCTGCACGATTTCCAATCTTAAAATCAGTGCGGTTTCTTCTGCCATATCTTCTGACACAGGCAGCACTGTTTCTGGGTTATTCGGATATATTGACGAGGGCAGCAGTGCGCAGTCCGGCACGGGCAGTTCGTCCGGTACCGGCTCTGGTACAGGTGCTTCAAATGCCGGGAACTCTATGACCATTCAGAACCTCACTCTGAAAAATCCTTCTGCTGCCATTGCGTCTTATACCGGTTTTCTTGCTGGAAGAACAGACCGGAAGACAACGATTCAGAATGTCAGTGTGATCGGAGATACTACACTGAGTCTTGCTAAGGCAGTTTCTGGGAATGTGAGTTCCGGGACGACAGTAACAGCAGCTGGCGGGCTGGTCGGCTCTGCCCAGGGAAATATTTCAATTTCTGCTGCCAAAATCTCTGCAGGTTCCTCGCTTGCCATTCAGGCAGACCAGTTTGCCGGCGGAATACTCGGGCAGGCAGATTCTGCTTCAACAAGCATACAAAATACAACGGTGGCAGCCGGTAAAACAATTGCCATCTCCGCGGATGCGGATCAATCCTGCGCTGGAGGAATTCTGGGAAGCCAGGCTGCGCAGAAATCAGGGACGAAGGGCACCGGGACAGGTCTGTCCATTTCCGGTTGTACGATATCTGTCAAAACTACATCCGGTAGCAGTTCCGGAAATACTACAGCATCAGATTCGGACAAATATATCCAGATTTCCGGTAAGTATTCTGCTGCAGGAATTCTCGGCTATTGTGCATCTGCAGAACCGTCATCCTCAAGCTCCGGAAGCGCCTATGCGGGCTCTGTGACTGTTCAGAACTGTACGTTATATGGAGCTGGAAGCAGTGACCTGATTTCAGCCAGAACTGCTGCAGCCGGACTTCTGGGCTATGTTAGCACCTCAGGACCTCTGAAGGTGTCAGACAGTGCTGCCTCCATGTATGTTGCAGATGCAGACATACAGGCAGGACAGACACAGAAGGCAGGCTTTGGCGGTCTGATCGGATATATGAACAGTACTACCTCCGGCAGCAGCATTGAAAACTGCTATGTCGGCGGGCGTACAGCGGATGGTCAGTACAAGGATGTAACAACCGACAATACCACCCAGGGAAGATACAATGTGCGGGGATATGGGTATTCTGGTGGATTTATTGGGCAGATCGGTAATAGTAGTGGAAGTCTGGCTGTCACAATAGACAATTGTTTTTCTACTGCTTCCGCATATTCTGGATCTAATGCAAATGACGGCAATGCAATGTCAGGAAGTTTTATTGCATACAGTGGGACAAATACGCTTGTCGTTAAAAATTGTTATTCTACTGGGTTGATAAATGGGCGATATTTTGTTGGTGGTAATGCCAGCAGTTCTTCTCAAAATAATTATTACTTGGCAGGAATAAACAATAGTACTTTAACAGGTGCAAATGTAAATAAAGCCGGAACTGGAAAAAACAACACACCTTTTGCGAAACAGAGTCAATCTATTGAAACAAATAAATATGATGATTCCTTAACGGGTGATTATCCCTATCAGATGGTTACCGGACTTATATCATATTATGGTGACTGGGTGACAGGTAAAGAGGATGAGAATCCCTTTGGGTTAATTTATTATGAAAAACATGGGGATAGTATTGCATACCAGGGATATTACACGAGTAAAGTTTCCGATAAAACGGATGTTTTAAACGATATGGATAAAAATGCTTATAAGAAGACCGAGTATCAGTATATAGATTCTGCGGGAAATGAATCTCCTGTCGATGCTGATCAGATATTCCCCTATAAGCAAAACGAATATATCGCTGAGGAAGGGTATCTTCTTCTGGTAAAAGAAACAGATGATATTCAAGATATATATATTGGCAAGAACTCTGTTAGCCAGTTTAATACTAAATCTACTTATGCGCAATCATTCAACAATGGAAACAATAATATAGCTTCAGTATTTAGTGAATATACTTCAATGGAAAGTGATTTTCCAGGATATAAAGTATATAAGCTGGATGATAGTAAGTTTGCAACTGATTGGGAGTATTATTCCAACGGTGAAGGATGTGCTCTTATCTTCTATTATTCAAAAAACAACATTCAGTATCCTGTTGCAGCATTCGAATATTTGCCATTTTTTGCGCACGAGGTAGGAGCACCATCGACAACAGGAGGAAATTTACCATCCGCCGGCACAGTTAGAAGTGATGGAAAAAGATATTTTTCCATTCGAAGCGGACGTCAATTAATAGATTTTACCAAAGAAGAGAAAAATAGTGCAGATGGCTATATTAACAAAAGTCATAGTGAGCAATATGTAATTGAACAGGATGCTGATATATCTTTGGACTCTGGTGATGCTGCTCTCTGTCGCTTCAATGAGCAAATTGCTCATGATAATAGTGAATATTACTCGACCTATACAATTGATAAAATTGAAGCAGGCAATACATATCAGGGAAATGTTTACAATAATACACCCGTTTTGCTTAAGGGATTAAGAACACCTGTTTTTCAGGAAGTGGCCAATCCGCAGAATGGCCCAAAAGCATCGCTGTTAAACTTAAGGATAGATGATTATGACGCAGATTATTTTCTTGAAAATAATGCAGGAATAATAAGTAATTTATATTTCACAACCTTGAAAATTACTGGCGGTAAAGGTCTGATAGCAGACTCTAATAATGGAAATGGCAGTATTTCAAATGTAAGTATAGAGAATGCACAGATTTCCGGAGATGGATTTGTGAACAGCAATGCAGGGACGATAAATAATGTAACAATTGAAAATGCTGAAATATCCGGTAATGGTTTTGGGTCTTTAAATCAATGGGGCGGAACAATCAAAAATAGTTCCATTGTGAATGCTCAAATTGGGGGAAACGGGTTCCTCTATAAAAATGACAGTAACAGCAATGTCAGTGATTGTCAGATTTATGCAGATGCCAATGTTTATAATACTTACATTAACAAATATGGAGATAATGGGTATTATAAATTGAATACTAATACAATTGATAACGAACTGCAAAATAATAAGGAATTGGGTTATAATCTGTTAATTTGTGGATTACAACCAGGTGCAGATTTATCAACTCAAAATTTGAATGCTAATACTGCTGGATTTGTATATATTAACAATCAAGGTAATATTACAAATTGCAGTTATTCCGGCAAGGTCTATGGCAGTCAGAATGCATATGGATTCTTTGGTGAATCAGATGGTGGAAGTATTACAAATTCTTACGCTAATGTAATATTAAGTGCAGCTGATGTGGTAGCTGGTTTTGGCGGAAAAACTCAATGGAAAACTAAGATTGCAAATTGTCACAGTGTTGGTATGACGCTAAAGGCAAAAGTAGGTGCTGGTTTTCTACAGAGTAACAATGATGTTCAATTAACAAACGATTATGCTGCTATTTGGAAGAACGAAACTCAAAATTACTATATGTTTGTTTTAGATGGCAATAACTCCCTCTCAATGAGTAATTGTGGATATCTATCCAGCATGACCGGAATTACAAATAATAATCCGCATACTTACACAGGATTACGGGCTTATACTTACTCAGCTCTGACTAAAGCTCAGGGTATGGGGAGCTCAGCTATCCAATCAACAACTTATCCTTATAGTCAGTATACAAATGGAGTAATATATCCATTTCCTATGCCTAAAGGAATGAGTGCATATGGAGACTGGAGCAGTACCGACGGTTATACAATTGAATATAATGCAAATGCCATTGCAAGCGAAATAAAAGGGATTATGGATCCGAGTACATCTATTGATTATTTTGGGGATTTTACGCTTCCTAAGTGTCGATTCCAGAGAAATGGCTATACCTTTGTGGGATGGAATACCAAGGCAGATGGAACTGGAGATTCCTATTCGGATACGGGAACTGTACGTGCCCTTGCTCCTAATGGCACAAAGGTGACACTTTATGCTCAATGGCATGAGATCAACAATAGCTGGGATTTTTCGAAGGGAGAAGACGAGGCTCAGGAATTTATCGTTCCCTATACCGGGTGGTATAAACTTGAAGTGTGGGGAGCACAAGGAGGAAGTGGATTAGCCGGAAATGTAAATGATCCAGACGTAATTGCACGTAAAAAAATGCTAGCATCACAAGGAGGTAAAGGCGGCTATTCTATAGGATATCAACACTTCACAATGGGAGATAAGATTTATGTTTATATTGGTGGAGCGGGTGAGATGTCCTCGGCAAACTATATAGATTCCAATGGTCAGCCAAATACAATAACAAAAGGCGGATGGAATGGTGGTGGTAATGCAAAAGCTGAGATATCAAATAAAAGCCATATTGCATTTCTCTGGGGATCTGGTGGTGGTGCATCCCATATGGCTACTACAAAATTAGCAGACTTAGCTGCATTTGGAACTGAAAGTGATAAAGCCACAATACTTCTTGTAGCGGGTGGCGGTGGCGGCGGCGGAGCTAAAGATAAAAATAATCCTTATAATGGAGGCGCTGGTGGTGGTGCTTCTGGATTATCTGGAGAAGGCCCAAGTGAAGGTATAGGAACTGGTGGCACACAGAATAGTGGTGGATCGGGACATGCAAAATATTATGTCACTACCATAAAAAGCAACGCTATTACAGATGGCTTCGCTCCAGGAAAGTTTGGAGCAGGTGGAGGAACAGATGATGTTAAAGTAAGTAGATTTGGAAGCTTGATATATGGTCCAAACGGAGCCGGCGGAGGCGGAGGCTGGTTTGGCGGCGGAATGGGTTATACTAAAGGTGCAGCTGCTGGTGGTGGATCTGGATATGTCAGTTCTGGATTAAAAAATGCTAAAATGTTGAATGGGAACGAAACAATAACTACACCTTCTGGTCGCAACGTAATTGGTAATTCGGGTGACGGCTATGGACGTATTACTTATATCCCAGATTATAATCTGTCCGTAGATAATACGAATCCATCCGTGAATGATACGGTGACCATTACGCTGACTGATTCTCAGGATCAGGCGGTCAAGGATGCCACCTGGAAGCTGACGGATGCCAGTGGAAATGATATTTCCAGTCAGCTGACAACAGGTACGGAAGCGAATGTTCGTACAGTGGCCTTCAGTTTCGCAGGAACCTATACGCTTACAGTGACAAACCCTGAGCTCAGCGAAATCACTGCTGCTATTGAAATTAATGTAGGAAACACTGGCAATGCAAAGAGCAGCGGCTTCTCGGATGCGGATAGTGATTTAACTGGGTCCAGCTCTCAGACCACAAGTGGGACAAGTACTGCTGGCAGTAGTTCCAGTTCAAGTAATGAAACAGAATCTTCGACAGATGACAACGCTTCCGATGCAAACAGCTCTGGAAGCACTGAGTCGGATACATCCAGTTCCAGCTCCGGACAGACAGCCACGACTAATTCTGACAGCAGTTCCGGGGATAGTACATCAGATACTGGTAGCTGATGCTATATAACTATTTTGGGGAGATCACATGTATACAGTTTACAAGTGACCTCCCTTTGCTAGTTGATGGATCGCATACAATATTTTTGAATGCACAGGGATTCTTCGATGGCAAAGCTCAAGGTTTACAAGACATTTTGAATTATCTTAGGGGCCAAGCAGCTAATGGTATTGCCATGGAAATAGATCAAGCAGTTAGAAAAGCATGAGAAGACGAGAATGGAAGAGAATGTATTTGCTCATTTGCTTTTCAGGTATTCCCGGATCTGGCCAACATAATACAATGACCCGAAAGAGCAGATGATATCTTCTGAAGAACTGTTTCGCAATGCCTGATTCACTGCCTCCTCTATTGAATCACAGGGTTCAGCTGTATATCCTGAAGACGACAGCTCCCGGGCAAGCCGTTTCGGATCAAGCGCTCGTGGGTTTGGCACAGGAACGGTGTAAAAGCACTTGGCCAATGGACCGACAGTATCGATAATTCTGTGATAGTCCTTATCGGCCAGTATGCCCATAATGAATGTGATTTTCTGATCGGGGAAGTAGCGAAGGAGACTATCCCTGAGCATTACAGCACCTTCCGGATTATGTCCGCCATCTACAATAATGGCAGGATTTGAGTGCATCAGCTCGAACCTTCCGTGCCAGACGGTATTTTTCAATCCCTTTCGAATAGAGGATTCTGTGACAGGATACCCTTTTTGTCCAAGGATTTCTGCGGCTGCAACAGCCATAGACGCGTTAGAACACTGGTAGGAGCCAAGCAGGGGAATAAACAGGTTCTGTAAAGCATATGCATCTTCGGCCGGATCGGGATTTTTCTGACCTGGATTAAAGGCAAAATCAAAGTACTGTCCCTGCAGTGCAGCTTTTTTTGCTTTTTGACAGACGTTGACACGGTGCAGACGGGCATTTTTCTCCCGGCTTACCCTTTCAAATATCTGATCGGCCTCCGGTTTCTGGGGATAGAGGAGGACATCGGTGCCTTCCTTGATGATTCCGGCTTTCTGTGTGGCGATTTCTGCCAGTGTGTGACCAAGTATTTCCGTATGGTCCATACTGACCGTCATGATGACCGCCGCTTCCGGTGCGGGGATGACATTTGTCGCGTCCAGCAGCCCGCCCATGCCGGTTTCAAGGACGACGATATCACAGTGCTGCTCCTCGAAATACAAGAACATAACCGCCACCAGAATTTCAAACTGGGTCGGCTGATCTATTCCTTTTTCAAGGTTTTTCTGAATCTGTCCGGCTATACGGGTCAGAATTCTCGCAAAATCCTCCTCGGAAATGTCCTGATTGTTGATCCTGAACTGTTCCGTGAAATGCTCGATGGCAGGGGAATTGAAGGAGCCGGTTTTGCAGCCACTCTCGATCAGGATCTGTGTAAGGAAGGCAGAAGCGGAACCCTTTCCATTTGTTCCTGCAATATGAACGTATCGAAGATGCTGTTCCGGATTGCCCAGTGATGCCATTAATGCGCGCATTGCACCAAGTTCGTAGGCGACCGTACCGCTGACAACGTCCTTTGGGGAAAATTTCGGGACATGATCCAGATAATTCATTGATTCCTTGAAATTCATGGTATACCTTTCATTTTCACAACTGGCTTTCCAGCATCAGTTGCCTGTCCTTGTTTCCAGCTCATGAAGCATCTGCGCCATGGTCTTGTGTGTAATCGGATGCAGCCACCAGGGTGCGATTTCTGCCATTGGCCGGAGTACAAAATCCCGGTTCGGCATATCCGGATGTGGGATATTGAGCCGCTCTGTTGCGATGATTTCCTGATCGTAAAAGAGGATATCCACATCCAGCGTGCGAGGACCCCAGTGCACCTTGCGGACTCTTTTCGCCTTCTGTTCCAGAGAGGCACCGAGGTCCAGCAGCTCGTCCGGTGTGAGAAGCGTACGGATCATGCATGCCCCGTTCAGAAAAGGATCCTGATCAACATTTCCATAGGGTGCAGTTTCAATAAAGGTGGAGACCTTCAGCAGGCGATTTCTTTTTTCTGCCTGAATGCCATCGACAGCAAGATCCAGCATAGCCCTGCGGTCTCCGATATTGGATCCGAGCGCCAGAAAAGCAGTGTGCCAGCCCCGATGGATACGGACGGACACCTGATCAAGTGGAAGCGCAATCGGTGCCCAGGGCTTGTGGATCTCGAGATCAATGGCGCTGAGCTGATTTTCGTATTTGATCAGAAGGAATTCTGCAAGCTGTTCTGCGCAGGCCTCAATCAGCTGAAAACGGTTCTTTGTCAGAAAATCGGTGATCTCGTGACAGACCTCGCCATAATTGATCGTGTTCTCCAGCGCATCAGAAAGACCTGATTTTCTGGTATCCGTGTAAAGAACGGCAGAAACCGTGAACTTCTGACCCAGTACAGCCTCTTCCTTGTATACACCGTGCTTTGCAAAGATGGTCAGATTGTCGATATGGATTTCGTCTGTTCCTGTTTTGTACATCACGTGGATTCCTCTATATATAAAATTTTTTTCAGATTGCCTGACAAATAGTTTTCAGACTGTCTGCAGAATCTTTTCGGTCATGCGGATCGCCCGTGCATTTTCCTTTACATCATGCACCCGGACAAATCCGGCTCCCTTCAAAACGCCGATCACGGTGGTGGCAATGGTACCCTCGACACGCTCGGATGCCGGAAGATCCAGCGTCAGACCAATCATGGATTTCCGTGAGGTGCCAAGCAGGAAGGGATAGCCGAGCTTCTGCAGGATCTCCAGGTGGTTCATCAGCTGCAGGTTCTGCTCATAGGATTTGGCAAAGCCGATTCCGGGATCGAGGATAATACGGTCTTTTGCAATGCCTGCTCTTGTGGCAATGCCCACGGATTCCCTGAGATCATTGAGCACATCATTGAGATAATCTGTGTAATCAGTATTGTCGCGATTGTGCATCAGGCAGCAGGCTGCGCCGGAGGTGGCAATTACAGAAGCCATCTGCGGATCGTATTTGCATCCCCAGATATCGTTGATCAGATCAACGCCCTCCGCAAGTCCGGCCTTTGCAACTGCGCTTTTATAAGTATCCAGTGAAATCGGAATGTCAAAGCGGCTGTGGATGGCATTAATTACCGGAACGACACGGTCAATTTCCTCCTGGTCCGGAAGCTTTGTATATCCTGGACGGGTGGATTCGCCGCCGATATCGATGATATCTGCTCCATCGGCAATCATCTGCTCCGTATGTTTCAGTGCAGCATCAAGATGGTTCCACTTTCCGCCATCGGAGAAGGAGTCCGGGGTGACGTTCAGGATTCCCATGATGTAGCAGTGCTGATCCGGCAGGAAAGTGCGGTTTCCGATCTGGATTTTTCTTTCCTCTGTGGTTTGAGTCTTGTTTTCGTTACTGTTTCCGTTATATTCTGGTTTGCGCATATTCATACCTCGTAAATTATATGATGTAATGAGAAATGGGTAAGTGTTCAGGACAATTTCATAAGTATCGTTCTGTTACCCCATTATCATTAGTGTGTTCTCAAGATGGTAATAGAGAAAACCTGCAGAGAACTGCGAAATCTGCAATCTTAGACCAGAGGAGATTTATTTTTGCGTTCTTCCGGCCAGTTGCAGTCTTTTCGGGCATTACAGGCATAGCACGGACGGGATTTTTTATCTGCAGCGTACATAATCTGTGCAAACCTTGTTTTTATTGTTTCCGTATATCCACCTTTCCCCGGATCGTTTGATTCTAAATTCTTTGATTCCAGGGAATGCTTTCCTCCGGCAGGCAAGGCTGCGTGTGATCTGTGCCTGCCGATGGCATAAAGTATCAGATCTCTTTCGACCGGGGTGAATCCGCAGTCAGAAAGGATCGGGCCGGCAATCTGCATGCCGGCGATATCATGGGGCGTGCCATCTGCATACTGACTTGCCCGTCCGATATCATGGAGAAGTGCAGCTGCATAGATCAGGTCATCCGGCACCGGAAGAGAAGCCCGCATACAGAGAACCTGCATGATCCTTGCCACATCCAGAAGGTGCTGCCAGTCATGCCGGCAGAAGATGCGTGTCCTTTCGAAATCCGCTGTCTGTTTCATTGCCTCCAGAAAACGCGGATCCTTCATAATCTGTACGATGCGGTCTGTGTGACCCGGCAGCGCTGTGATGTCATCTGACTGATCTGCTGTATTGGGTTGCCTTGGCTGATGTATCTGATCGTTCATAAAGTATTAGGTATCCTGGTGTGTACCCTGAATTTTCATGTGGCATCAGAAGTTTCAGGGGTGGGTCATCGAAAGTACTTCAGGTGCGGATCATCGAGAGTACCCGGTCTGTCAGAGCCGGATCGTTTTCAAAGCATCCCTTACATACATAAGTCATGGTTTTGGTGCCCGGCTTTTTGATACCGCGCATGGACATGCACAGATGCTCCGCTTCAATGACGACCATCACACCCTTTGCGTTCAGATTGTCCATGACTGCTGTGGCAATCTGATCGGTCAGCTTCTCCTGAATCTGGGCACGGCGTGCATACGCCTCAACCGTACGTGCCAGCTTGCTCAGGCCGGCGACTCTGCCGTTCGGAATGTATGCGATGTGCACCTGGCCGAAGAAGGGAAGCAGATGATGCTCACACAGGGAATAGAACTGAATGTCCTTTTCCAGAACAAGGTTGTCAGAGGGACATGAAAATGTCACCGAAAGTGCCTTTCGGGCTGCCTCGTCGCTTCCGGAAAAGAGCTCTTCACTCATTCTGGCGATCCGGTCCGGTGTTCCTTTTAATCCCTCCCTGTCAGGATCTTCGCCAATCCCTTCCAGGAACAGGCGTACTGCCTGCTCGACTTTTTCTTTATCAATCATTGTAATAAACCTCCAAAAGGACAAAAAAAACCGGGGCCGTCAGGTTCAGGTCCCGGGATCATTCGTCCAGCTACGGGATAGATTGAAATACCGCAGCCTGATCCATACGGTTAACGCCGGTCATTTTCTCAAAGATCAGAACCGGTCAGCCATACCGCAGATCCAGGCAATTCGTTTTCCGCTCATTTCCCGTGCAACGGAAACACTACGCATTTCAACCCTGCTTTGCCTACGGAAATATATTAGTACAGGTTGCGCAAGAAAGCAACATTTACATGTATCAGTATCCTGAAAAAACATTAACAAGAATCACTGTCCTGTAAAAACAAATCATACAATACCATACACATGATGTAAGCATCAAAAGAACGTATGGTCATGAATTTGCTTTAATCGCCTGTCTTTAGATCCGGAAAATAATCAAGAAAGATTCCTGTTTATGACATCAGCAAGAGTGGCTCCGAATTCTGCGAGAAGTGGCGAGGGCTGCCTGTCCTTTGTGGTCGCAAACAGGATGGATGTCTGAAGCTTTTCGGAGCATATAGGCACTGTCCGGATCCCATTTGGCAGAGATGGACGCAACGATTCCGGGAAAATGCAGACTGCACAGCCGTTAATGCACCAGAGCAGGGATGTTCGCGCGTCATCACAGATGCTGAAATAATCCGGATGCAGGTGCAGGGCAGTAAACTGTGTGTCGATCAGTTCGTAGTATCTGCGGTATATGGAAAGTGGATACCGGGCCAGATCCGTCAGCGTGATGGAATCTGCCGGGACTTTTTTTATAAAGGTCTCTGGCTGTATAGCCTGTATGGGTCTTCCTGATATGCCGTTGGCCGGAAATCCGGCGAGCATGGATTCTGTGCGGATCATCTGGCAGCTGAATTCATCGACCGGGAACGGGGTGCGCAGGATGGCTCCCTCGATCACACCGGTTTCGAGCAGATGGCGCAGTTCAAAGGTGGAACCATCATAGAGCTGATAGTGCACATCCGGATGCGTGAGGGAAAAGTCCCGAAGTGCCGGAGCCGCGATGGAAACGGTGGTGGAGGTCATGCCAAGGTATAGTGTCTGGCTTCTGCCAGCCCGGATTGTGTCCCTGGCGGCATTCTCCGTCATTTCCAGAATGCGGACCACCCGGGTGTAGAAAATATGACCGGCCTTGGTAAGGCGTATGTGGCGTGCGCCCCGTTCAAAGAGCTGTACGCCAAGTTCGGTTTCCAGTGCCTTCATCTGATAGCTTACTGGCGGCTGCGCCACATGCAGCGCCCTTGCCGCCTCGCTGATGCTTCCGGTATCCACTACCGCCTGAAAATATTTCATCTGTTTCAGGTCCATATTATCACCTTTCCGGGGAATGCTCTTCAAAGCCGAAATATTTCATCTTCAGGAAAATGTCAAAAATCAGGCTATGGCAGAAAAGGCTGCTTCAGCTTCGCTCAAACTGTGCGTGGTAAAGCTGGCTGTAGAACCCGTTCTTTGCCAGAAGCTGTTCGTGATTGCCTTGTTCAATGATGTGTCCGTCCCGCATCACAAGGATCTCATCCGCATCCCGGATGGTGGACAGCCGGTGTGCGACGACAAAGCTTGTACGGCCCTTCATCATCTCATCAAAGGCTTTCTGAATCCGGATCTCTGTCAGGGTATCGATGGAAGAGGTGGCCTCGTCCAGAATCAGGATCGGCGGCAGGTCCAGCATAACCCTTGCAATGCAGAGAAGCTGCTTCTGACCGGCGGAGAGATTGCCTCCATTTTCTTCAATCTCTGTGTCATAGCCCTTGGGCATACGCATGATAAAGCTGTGGGCGTACGCTTTTTGGGCTGCCGCGATGATCTCCTCGTCGGTTGCGTCCGGTCTGCCGTATGCAATGTTCTCCCGGATGGTCCCGGCAATCAGCCAGGTATCCTGCAGGACCATTCCGTAATTGTCCCGAAGGCTCAGACGGCGGATTTTCCGGATGTCGGTGCCGTCTACAGAGATGGACCCGCTGTTCACATCGTAGAAACGCATGAGAAGGTTGATGATGGTCGTCTTGCCACAGCCGGTCGGTCCGACGATGGCAATGCGTTTTCCGGGTGCCACATCTACATTCATATTTTCAATCAGCGGATGGTCAGGTGTATAGGAGAACGCGACATTGCTGATCTGCACCGCACCCTTTGCATGCTCCAGCGTAATTGCATCAGGATCGTCGGCGGGCTCAGGAACCTCATCGAGCATCTCAAAGACACGTGCGGCAGAGGCGATGGAGTTCTGGAACTCCGTGATCACGTTGGTGATATCGTTAAAGGGCTGGCTGTACTGCTTTACATAGGCAAGGAAGCTGGTCAGCTTTCCAATGGTCAGCAGTGAGGCACCAAGGGGTGAGAGGAAGCAGAGCAGGCAGCCTGCGATGACAACCCCGTTATAAATCAGCGTGTTGAGAAAGCGGGTCACTGGGTTGGTGAGAGAGGAGTAGAAGGTTGCCTTCATGCTGTTTTCACCCAGTTCCCCGCTGCGGCGTTTGAATTCCTCCAGAGCAGCCGCCTCGTGGCCGAAGGTCTGGACAACAGTCAGATTTCCAATCATTTCATTGGTCAGTGTCGTCAGACTGCCTCTTGATTCAGACTGCTTCCGGAAGAAACGGAAGGAATGCTCTGAGATGAATTTTGCGGCAAAAAAGGTAAGCGGTGTAAGTACTGCCACAATCAGTGTGATCAGCGGCTGCAGTGTCAGCATAAAAATGAGGGTGCCCACAATCGTCACGATACCTGTGAACAGGTTGGTGAATCCGAGGAGAATACCGTCTGAAAGCTGTTCTACGTCGGTGATGACCCGGCTGATCAGATCTCCGGTTGGATGGGCATCGATGTAGGAAAGCGGAAGACTGTGGATCTTGTGGAAGGCCTCCGTGCGCAGGTCCCGCACAATCAGGTAGGTGATCTTGTTGTTGATGTGGTTCATGGTCCACTGAGCAGCGGCTGTGATGATGATGCACAGCACAATTTTGCGGATGATCCGTAACAGTCCCGGAAAATCAACGTGTCCCCTGGAGACGATCAGATCCACACCGTTTCCGATATAAATGGGGATCAGCAGTGTCAGCGTTACGGACAGAACTGCAAGGAGAAGGGACAGAACTACAAAACCTGTGTATGGCTTTACATGACTGATGATACGCAGGAGCGTGTTCTTTTTGCGCTTTTTTTTCAGTGCGTCCGGGTCTGTATTTTTATTTTGTCCATTATTTCCTGCTTTTTCGTTGTCCATATGGATATAAGATTCCTTTGCAGCTGCCGGTGCTGGTCTTCCTGTGGCATCTGATTTTGCTTTGACATTTTCGTTCGTTTCGGACATTACTGCTCACCTCCCTTCAAATCTGATGCAATCTCCTCCGGCGTCATCTGGGATGCACAGATATCTCTATAAATCCCGCAGTTTTTCAAGAGCTCGTAGTGATTACCGCTGCCAGCGAGCCTTCCGTCGTCCAGCACCAGAATCTGATCAGCGCTTCGAATGGTGCTCACTCTCTGGGATACAAGAATGACGGTCCTCCTGGATATCTCGCTGTGAATCGCCTTCCTAAGCTTTGCATCTGTGGCAAAGTCCAGGGCGGAGGCACTGTCATCCAGAATCAGCACCTGTGGATTCCGGACTACAGCTCTGGCGATGGTCAGACGCTGCTTCTGCCCGCCGGAGAGATTGCGGCCCTCCTGTTCGATCGGAAGGTCCAGACCCTCACTCTTCTGGTCAACAAATTCCCTGGCCTGTGCGATATCCAGTGCCTTGTAAATCTGTTCATCGGAAGCCTCCTCGTTTCCCCATTTCATGTTGTCACGCAGGGTTCCCTGAAACAGGACCGCCTTCTGCGGTACAAGACCGATATGGGAGCGGAGGTCTTTTTCACGGATCTCCCGGACATCTTTCCCATTTATAGATACTGTTCCGTTGTCGGGATTATAGAAACGCGGCAGCAGGTTGACAAGTGTACTTTTGCCGGACCCGGTACCGCCGATGATGCCGAGAGTTGTGCCTGCAGGGGCATGGAAAGTGATATCCTCCAGTGCGGGCGAAGCGCCTTCCTGATAGGCGAAGGTGACGTGATCAAAATTAATAGAAGCGCCATCTGTCCCTTCAAGAAATGCATCTGTTCCATCCACACGGGTGTTCTGCATCCGGAACACATCGTCCACACGGTTCATGGATGCGATTGCTCTGGACAGCAGGATGATCAGATTAGCAAGCTTGACAAGCTCCGTCAGGATCTGTGTCATGTAGTTGACCAGGGCAGTTATACTTCCCTGTGTCAGTGCGCCTGTGTTGACACGGCCGCCGCCGATCCAAAGGATTGCGACAATGCCGAGGTTGATGACCACATAGGTCATGGGATTGAGCAGTGCTGAAATTTTTCCCACATGGATCTGCTTTTTATACAGAAGATCAGTCTCATGATCAAAGGTATCGGTTTCCCGCTTCTGCTGGTTGAAGGCGCGGACAACCCGGACACCCAGGAGGTTTTCCCTGGTCTTGCGCAGGATCTTGTCAAGCTGTGCCTGCACGTTGCGGTTCAGCGGCATCGTAATCAGAATAATCGTAAAAATGATGCAGAGCAGAACGGGAATCACAATGGCAAAGCTGACGGCTGTGGGAACATCCACGGTAAACGCAAGAATCATCGCACCTAATACGACGAAGGGAGAACGCAGGAACAGACGCAGGAACATGTTTACGCCGTTCTGTACGGTGTTGATGTCACTGGTCATGCGTGTGATCAGTGTGGAGGTGCCGATGCTGTCGATCTGCTTCCAGGAAAGAGTCTGGATGTGCTCATACAGATCATTGCGCATCATTGTGGATGTGCTGGTAGCCACCTTTGCGGCAAAATACTGCGCTGTGATGGATGCGGCAAGTCCGATGAAGCCGAGCAGGAACAGCAGTGCACCGTTTCGGAGAATATAGGAAACATCGTGATTGCCAATTCCTATATCGATCATTTTTGCAACGATCAGCGGGACGATCAGCTCAAAGGTGGCCTCCAGCATCTTGAACAGCGGGGCGCAGATCGTTGCTGCCATGTGCTGTTTCAGATAAGACATCAGTCGTTTCATAATAAAAAGCAATCCTTTCTGAAGATACAACTACGAATCGAGGTAAAGTGTACGCCCAAATATTCCAAAGTACAAATACGAAAAATCAGAAGGAACTATATGATAATTATATAGGTGCTTGCGATTAACTGCAAACATCATATGGATCCTGCCTGTAAAAATCATGAATCATATGGATCATTTTGACATTGCTTGAAAAATCTTTAACAGAAGAAAAGCAATGAAAGAGGAGCCCGAAAGAAAGGGCAGGGTATATATAAGAGATAAGCATCAGGGCAGAGAATAAGAAAAAGATAGGCATCAGGACAGAGTATAAGAAAGAGATAGGCATCAGGGCAGAGTATTAAGGAAGAGATAAACATAAGTGAGAGATAAAGTATAAGAAAGGGATTGAGTTCGGCAGTTTCATGTGCTAAACTTTACAGCAATGTATTCGGAAAACGCATGCTATATATCCGAAATTGTAATGAAATGCCTTTGTGAACCATCTGTGCTGACAAACAGATTGGAGATTGGCCAGGTGCAAATTGCAGGAAACCGGATAGGATGCATGGCCGTTTTCGTATTTTTTTAAAAATATGAGGGAGAGAAGAAGATGACAAATGCACAGGTTGGCATTCTGATTGTCATGATTGTATACCTGCTTGGTATGCTTGCAATCGGATTTGTAGTTGCCAAGAAAAATGAGAACATCAGTGATTTTTACCTTGGTGGCAGAAAGCTGGGACCACTGGTCACCGCGATGAGCGCAGAGGCTTCCGACATGAGTTCCTATCTGCTGATGGGCCTGCCGGGACTGGCATATCTGTCCGGTATGGCGAATGTCGGCTGGACCTGTATCGGTCTGGCTGCTGGTACTTATCTGAACTGGCTGATTGTCGCAAAGCGTATCCGCCGCTACACGGCCAGGACCGGATCCATCACGATACCGGATTTCTTTTCGGATCGTTATAAGGACAAGCACAGAGTTCTGATGATGATTGCGGCGGTTGTCATCATTGTCTTCTTTATTCCATATACAGGCTCCGGCTTTGCTGCCTGTGGAAAGCTCTTTGCCAGTCTGTTTGGCGCGGATTATCATGTTGCAATGATCATCAGCGCTGCGGTCATTATTTCCTATACCCTGACAGGAGGATTCCTGGCGGCAAGCCTGACTGACTTCATTCAGAGTATCGTCATGACGATGGCCCTGATTATTGTCCTGATCTTTGGCATCAATCAGGCAGGCGGTATGGGCGCCGTGATTGAGAATGCAAAGACACTTCCGGGATATTTCAGCATGACGCAGACCTATAATCAGACCACCGGAACGGCTTCACCTTTCGGATTTGTGACGATTATTTCTACGCTGGCATGGGGACTTGGATATTTCGGCATGCCCCATATTCTGCTCCGTTTCATGGCAATTGAGGATGATAGCAAGCTTAAGATCTCCCGAAGGGTCGCTTCCGTATGGGTTGTGATTTCCATGGGTATTGCAGTTCTGATTGGTATTGTCGGACTTGGCATGACCAAGGCGGGTGTCGTTCCGCTGCTGGAGGGCTCTGCGACAGAGACCATTATTGTGCGGATTTCCTCCCTTCTCAGTGAGCATGGTGTACTTGCAGCTGTCTTTGCAGGTATCGTCCTGTCCGGTATCCTGGCAGCGACAATGTCTACATCGGATTCCCAGCTGCTGGCGGCTTCATCCTCTGTATCCGAAAACATTATCCATGAGTTTTTCCATCTGGATCTGGATGAGAAGAAGCTTATGACAATTGCCCGTTTCAGTCTGGCAATTATTGCTGTTATTGGTGTTGGAATCGCATGGAATCCGAACAGCTCTGTCTTTGGCATTGTCTCCTTCGCATGGGCAGGCTTTGGCGCAACGTTTGGTCCGGTGGTCCTGCTGGCACTGTTCTGGAGACGCTCCAATAAATATGGTGCGCTGGCCGGCATGATCAGCGGCGGCATTATGGTATTTGTCTGGAAATATGCGGTACGTCCGATCGGCGGCGCATGGGATATCTATGAACTGCTTCCGGCCTTTATCGTTGCTATCCTTGTAAATGTTATCGTGAGCCTCCTGACACCGGCACCGGAGAAGGAAATCACAGATATTTTTGACGAAATGAAAGCACGGAAATGACAGATCTGCACCCGAGTATATCTGCAAGCAACACTGAATATATCTGCAAGTGACATTGGATGCATGTGCATGTATGTATGCATGGCTGACCCGTAAATGGCCAGAAATGTTGGCAATTTGACAATTGACATTTGAAAAGTGAAATGTTATGGTAAGACACAGTAAATACGTTGACGAGGAGTAGTACATCTGAGATTGGACTGCAGAGAGCTGTCGGCTGGTGAGAGGCAGCGGAAGATCCTTTTGGAACTGACCTCTGAGTGGCTGCCCGAAATGATATGCCTTCGGAATTTCTGAATGGTGTGAAGATTAGACGCAGACGGATGCCCACCGTTACAGGGGTGAGGATATAAATCTTTCGGAATGATCGTTTTTATTTATAATGACTTTTCCGTACAAAGAGCGTATCCGGTTGAGTGCACGGGAAACCGTGAAGAAGAGTGGTACCGCGCAAGGTTTACCTGAATGAAAGCATGGTGAATGGCCTTACGTCTCTTGCAGAACGCAGGAGACGCAGGGCCATTTTTTACTGTATAAGCTCTTCGAAAACACAGACAGGCTCGTCGCACGCGAAGCGCGCGAAAGAGACTGGCTGGGCTTTCGAAGGCAACAGGTATGAGCACGGGTCACGCGAAGCAATCCGCTGTTTAGCTTATACAGTATAAAACAGGAAAGAGCACAGGAGGATGATTATTATGATGAACTACAAGAAGTATCAGAAACAATACTATATGCCGTCAGTCGCTTGTAATGACTGGGTAAAGAAGGATGCCATCGACAAGGCACCGGTATGGTGCTCTGTCGATCTTCGGGATGGCAACCAGGCACTTGTGATCCCGATGGACCTCGATACGAAGATTGAGTTCTTCAAGATGCTCTGTGAGGTGGGGTTCAAGGAGATTGAGGTTGGATTCCCAGCCGCTTCCGAGACAGAGTTTGTCTTCCTCCGCCGTCTGATTGAGGAAAACCTGATTCCGGACGATGTTACAGTACAGGTGCTGACACAGGCCAGGGAGCATATCATCAAGCGGACATTCGAGGCGCTGAAGGGGTGCAAGAATGCCATTGTGCATGTCTATAACTCCACTTCTTTCGCGCAGCGGCAGCAGGTCTTCAAAAAGGACAAGGAGCACATCAAGCAGATTGCGGTTGAGGGAGCAACGCTTCTGAAAAAACTTACGGAGGAGGCCGGCGAGAACTATCGTTTTGAGTACAGTCCGGAAAGCTTTACAGGAACAGAACCGGAATACGCTCTTGAGGTCTGCAACGCCGTTCTGGACGTATGGCAGCCGACTGCAGACCGGAAAGCTATCATCAACCTTCCCAGCACTGTGGAGCTCTCCATGCCTCACGTCTATGCCCAGCAGGTAGAGTACATGAGTAAAAACCTGAAATACCGTGACAATGTGGTGCTCTCTCTTCATCCCCATAACGACCGCGGTTCCGGTGTTGCGGATGCCGAGCTTGGCGTACTTGCAGGTGCAGACCGTGTAGAAGGCACTCTGTTTGGTAACGGTGAGAGAACAGGAAATGTAGATATCATCACGCTGGCGATGAACCTTTATATGCAGGGCACGGATCCAAAGATGCATTTTGACAACATGCCGGAGATCTGCCGGAAGTATGAGGAGTTCACCGGTATGGACGTCAATCCGAGGAGCCCGTACTGCGGAAAGCTTGTATTCGCTGCGTTCTCCGGTTCTCATCAGGATGCGATCGCAAAGGGCATGCACTGGAGAGAGGAGCTTGATCCGGATCACTGGACCGTTCCCTATCTGCCCATTGATCCGACAGATATTGGAAGAAGCTACGACAAGGATGTCATCCGTATCAACAGTCAGTCCGGAAAGGGCGGTGTAGGCTATGTGCTTGAAACCCATTATGATCTTATCCTCCCGAAGAAGATGCGCGAGGCGATGGGATATGCAGCGAAGGATCTTTCCGATCACCTGCACAAGGAACTGCAGCCTGATGAAATCTTCAGCCTGTTCAAGGAGAAATTTGAGGATATTAAGGAACCGCTCACAGTTAATGGTGTTCATTTCAGACAGCTGGATAACGGTATGATTGAGGCGAGCGTGAACTCAAGATTCGGTTCCGGAGAATACAGCGTATGCAAGGCGGAAGGAAACGGACGTCTGGATGCGGTGAGCAATGCGCTGAAGAAGGCACACAATCTCGAGTACCAGCTGACCACCTATCAGGAGCACGCGCTGACCAAGAGCTCCAGCTCCAACGCCATTGCCTATGTGGGCATCGCAAAACCGGATGGTTCCCTGGCGTGGGGCGCTGCTGTGGATCCGGATATCATCCGTGCCTCCATTGATGCACTTGTAACTGCAATTAATAATCGCTGAAATACAATGATTGAATAATAAAAACCAGTTGTGTTCTGACTGAAATGGTTAGGGGCTTTTTGGCAGAGTTTTCATATTCTGTTTGCAAATGGCAGCAGGGTGATGGAACCTCTGCCTGTTTTGTAGTCAATTTGAAAGCTGTTATATAACTTGTTTCTTGAGACAGACACAGCAACGGATGCAGGAACAGATGCAGGGACGAATATAAATATATATTTAAGCTACTAACATTCGTAAAAGTATCGACAAGATCAGTGCTTCACACAAAAGTAACGTTATGCTATAATACAGATATTAATGTTTTCGGACATGTTCCGTATAATCAGGAGGATTATCTAAATGCAGATTCTGTATAGAAGTACCAGAGGTGGTGAAAAGGACATTCCCGCATCAAAGGCGGTTCTGAACGGGCTTACCTGTGACGGAGGTCTTTATGTTCCGGACAGTTTCCCGAAGCTGCGTGTCTCGCTGGAGGAGCTCTCCCGGATGAATTACAGAGACCTTGCCTATGAGGTGATGTCTCTCTTTCTGACCGATTATACCGAGGAGGAGCTGCGCTTCTGTATTGATCATGCATATGATTCCAAGTTTGACGTTCCTGAAATTGCTCCGCTGCACAAGGCGGATGGCGCCTATTTCCTGGAGCTGTTCCATGGAAAGACCATCGCATTCAAGGACATGGCACTCTCTATTCTTCCTTATCTGATGACAACAGCGGCGAAGAAGAACCATATCACGAACAAGATCTGTATTCTGACTGCAACCTCCGGTGATACCGGGAAAGCTGCAATGGCAGGCTTCCAGGATGTTCCGGGCACGGAAATCATTGTATTTTACCCTGATGGCGGCGTAAGCCCTGTTCAGGAGAGACAGATGCGTACCCAGAAGGGTGAGAATACACATGTTGTCGCACTGAAGGGAAATTTCGATGACGCACAGACCGGTGTGAAGCGGATTTTCGGAGACAGGCAGATGCAGGAGGAGATGGCTTCTCACGGCATCCAGTTCAGCTCCGCAAATTCCATCAATATCGGACGGCTGGTACCGCAGGCGGCATATTATGTCTACGCCTATGCGACACTGGTGCGTGATGGTGCCATCAAGGCGGGAGATCCGATTAATGTCGTAGTTCCCACAGGCAACTTCGGCAATATTCTTGCGGCATATTATGCAAAGCAGATTGGTCTTCCGGTACAGAAGCTGATCTGTGCATCCAATGAGAATAAGGTTCTGTTCGACTTCTTCTCAACCGGAATCTACGACAAGAACCGCCCATTTATTCTGACATCTTCCCCGTCTATGGATATTCTGGTGTCCAGCAATCTGGAGCGCCTGATTTATCTGATCGCCGGAAGAGATGCAGAGAAGACTGCTGCTCTGATGAAGGCTCTGTCCGAGGGCGGCAGATATGAGATCACACCTGACATGCAAGAGAAGCTTTCTGATTTTATCGGCGGCTATGCAACAGAACAGGAGGTCTTCGCAACCATCCACAAGCTCTATGCGCAGGACCATTATGTTATTGATCCGCATACAGCAGTTGCGGCCACCGTATATGATGCTTACACGGCGAAGAGCAGCGACATCACACCGACTGTTATTGCCTCTACCGCAAGTCCGTATAAATTTGCGAGAAATGTGCTGCATGCCATTGATGCAAAGAAGTACGATCCGATGACCGATCTGGAACAGTTTGATGCACTGCATGAGGTATCCGGCGTCAAAATCCCTGCCGCAATCGAGGAGATCAAGTCTGCTCCGATCCGGCACAACACGGTGGCGGAAATTGGAGAGATGAAGGACGTGATCCGCAGAATGCTTGGTGTCTGAAGCAGGCATCTATAGAAAAGGGTCATTAAAAAAGAGGCGATGAGATGAGCGACGATAGAGAACTGGATATACATGACGGACTTCTGGAGGAGGCGGTTGGCGGAATCCGGCCACTGGATAAGGCGGCGATGGATGCCGCACAGGCACATTGGAACGCGATTGCACATCCGCTTCACAGCCTTGGCAAGCTTGAGGACCTGATTATCCGCATTGCGGGCATCCAGGGAACACCCAGAGTCAGCCTTTCGAAGAAAGGGCTGATCACGATGTGTGCTGATAACGGTGTTGTCGAGGAGGGTGTTACACAGACCGGACAGGAGGTTACCGCACAGGTTGCCGAGAATTTTCTTCAGGAGAAGGCTACGGCGGGTATTCTGTGCAGAAAAGCCGGAGCAGATATCTTTCCAATTGATATCGGCATCGCCAGGGACACGATTGTGCGGAACTGCAAGGTTTCCTATGGCACAAAGAACATGACAAAAGGACCGGCCATGTCGCGTGCGGACACGGTAAGGGCTCTTGAAACCGGCATCGCTCTGGTACGTGAGAAGAAAGCGGACGGTTATCGTATTCTGGCCACAGGAGAAATGGGTATCGGCAATACGACGACCAGCAGCGCACTTGCATCCTTTTTCCTGAACCAGCCCGTAGAGAAGATGACAGGCAGAGGGGCAGGGCTCAGCTCAGAGGGGCTGCAGCGCAAGATCAACGCGATCAGGAGGGCAATTGCCCTGAACCGCCCGGATCCTGATGATCCAATTGATGCACTTGCCAAAATCGGCGGACTGGACATTGCGGGTATGGCGGGCGTATTTCTCGGCGGTGCCTCTGAGGGAATTCCGGTGGTGATTGACGGCTTTATCTCAGGTGTTGCCGCCCTGACTGCCTCCAGAATCTGTCCTGCGTCCCGTGACTATATGATTGCTTCCCACATGTCAAAGGAACCTGCATCAGGCATGATCATGGATGCGCTCGGGATGGACCCGATCCTGCATGCGGATATGTGTCTTGGTGAAGGAACCGGCGCGGTCGTGCTGTTTCCGGTTCTGGATATGGCACTTGAGGTTTACAACCGGATGTCCACATTTGAAGAGGATGATATTGAAGCATATAAGGAGTTGAAATGATTCATTTAGTTACCGGAGGTGCCGGAAGCGGTAAATCGGCATATGCGGAGCAGGAGCTTCTTAAGCTTGGAGAGGGAAAAAGAATCTATATTGCGACAATGTATCCGGGAAAGGACCCGGAAAATGCAGAGCGGATCCGCAGGCATCAGGAACGCAGGAAGGAAATGCGGTTTGAGACGATAGAATGTCCGCAGAATCTTGCAGAGGCTGAGATTCCTGAGCATGCAAATGTTCTGCTTGAGGATGTCGGCAATCTGGTGGCAAACGAGATGTTTCTTCCGGATGCGTCCGGCATTCATGCCGTGAATTCTGTGCTGGACGGGATCAATCATCTGTTCGACACGGCTGAAAACCTGATTATTGTCACAAATGAAATCAATTCGGACGGCGCAGATTATGACAATGCAACCCGTATGTACCAGCAGTTCATGGGTCTGGTGAACCAGGAGCTGGGTCTTCTCGCTGACAGGGTTACAGAGGTTGTTTATGGTATTCCGCTCACTGTGAAATGACCGGGAAACATTGAGGTTCTGTACATTGAAGGCGTTTTTTGAAAGTTTTATTGTGGCTTTTTCCATGTATTCCAAGCTTCCGATGCCACACATCGAGTGGTCGGAGAAGAGCATGCGGTATGCCATGTGCTTTTTCCCCTGGATCGGCCTTGTGATCGGGCTGCTGGAATACCTGTGGTTTCTTCTGGCACAGGCTGCCGGTTTCGGAACGGTTCTTCGCACGGCAGTCGCTGTCGTGATTCCGGTGCTTGTGACGGGAGGCATACATTTTGATGGTTTTCTGGACACAACGGATGCACTCAGCTCATGGAGAACGCGGGAGGAGCGGCTCCGGATCCTGAAGGATTCCCACGTGGGTGCCTTTGCAGTCATCGGTGCCTGTGTCTATTTCCTGCTCGCCTTTGGTTTTGCATCAGAGGTCACCGGAAAAACAGTGCAGTGTCTGTGTCTGATGTTTGCAATTTCCCGCTCCTATTCAGCTATTTCCGTTGTTTCTTTCCCAAATGCAAATCCGAAGGGAACAGCGGCTGCGTTTGGTGAGAATGCAAGAAAACGCATGGTGCGTAGGGTCATGGCAGCTTATCTGGCAGTATTGTATTTGTGCCTGCTTCTGATAGACCCGCTGCCGGGTATTTTTATCATCATTGGCTCTGTTCTGGCGTTCCTTATCTACGATTACACCTGCAGACATTACTTTGGCGGGATGACAGGCGATCTGGCCGGCTTTTTTGTATCCATGGCAGAGCTGCTGATGCTGATTATGGCAGTGGCCGGAAATTATATTGGATCTTTGTGGATGAGAGGTTAATGATATGAAGTTTATTATTGGCGGTGCTTTTCAGGGAAAAACGCACTACGCGGAGGAGAAGTACGGGATTTCTCCGGATGAGTGGGCGGATGGTCAGGATTGCTCCAGAAATGAAATCTATCACAGCAGAGGTGTCATGCACTTTCATCAGTTTGTGAACAGAAGTCTGCAGAACGGAGATAATCTTGAAAATTTTGCAGATGAGCTTCTGGCGAAAAATCCAGACATCATTATTGTATCCAATGAGCTGGGATACGGGATTGTACCTGCTGACAATTTCGACCGCAGATTTCGTGAGGCGGACGGACGGATCTGTACAGAAATAGCCAGCAGAGCGGATGAAGTCATTCGAATCGTATGCGGCATACCTGTCGTAATCAAGAAGGTCTGAGCCGGTATGATGGAAATGGTGCTGATCCGGCATGGAAAAACCCGGGGCAATACAGAGAACCGGTATATCGGCACAACCGATGAGCCGCTTCTGGCCTCCGAGACAGGAAGACTGCAGAATAAGCGGGAGGTTCTGTCCGGGATCGGGTTTGAAGTGCCGGATTTTCTTTTTGTAAGCCCGATGAAAAGGTGTGTGGAGACAGCGGATATTCTTTTCCCCGGAATGAAGCAGACCCCGGTGCGGGATTTCCGCGAGTGTGCCTTTGGTGATTTTGAGAACAGGAATTATCTGGAGCTTCAAGGAAATGAAGCATATCAGCGGTGGATCGACAGCGGTGGAACGCTTCCGTTTCCAGGTGGAGAGTCGATGGCATCCTTTCAGGCACGTGTCTGCCGGGCTTTTTTGGAGCTGACAGCTTCTTTTCGGGAGGATAGCAGCGCAACAGACCATGCGCATCACATTGCGGTGGTGGCTCATGGTGGGACAATCATGGCAATTCTCGAACGATTTGGAATTCCTCACAGGGGATATTTCGACTGGCATGTGAAAAATGGATGCGGATTTCTGGTATCTCTCGAGAACCGGGACGGGAATATCCGTCTTCCGGTAATACAAAGCATTTAATGAAATCGGGTGGACTGGGTTGTTTGGTGAGTGTCATGCACATATTTTCATGAATGGCTATGATTACCATGCCGCTGTCCGGGCACACCGCAATCATCCGGATGAGGCGCTGGTCCGTAAGGCGCTTCAGGCTTACAGGGATGCAGGTGTAACCTTCGTGCGGGACGGCGGAGACCACTTTGGCGTCTCAAAGCTTGCAAAAAAACTGGCACCGGAATACGGAATCCACTACCTGACGCCTGTGTTTGCAATTTTCAAGAGAGGGCACTACGGCAGAGTCGTAGGAGAACCCTTTGATGACATGAGGGATTTTGCCCGTCTTGTGAATAAAGCAATTGATCAGGGCGCAGATTTTATCAAGATCATGACCTCCGGTATTATGACGTTTGAGTCGCCGGACGCTCTGACGGAGGAGGGGCTTTCCCGACAGGAGGTCCGGGAGATGGTGCACATCGCTCATGCGTCCGGCATGAAGGTTATGAGCCACACCAACGGAAGCAGAGGCGTGATGGATGCGGCACTGGCCGGCGTGGATTCTCTGGAGCATGGCAATTTTCAGAATGAGGAAAGCCTGCGGGCGCTTGCGGATAGTGGTGCGGTCTGGGTACCGACCTGTTCTACCGTCCGGAATCTGATCGGAGACGGCCGTTTTCCGGATGCGGTGCTTCGGGAGATCTGGAAGGGGCTTGGCAGAAATATACAAAAGGGGCGCGCGCTTGGAATACCGATTGCCCTTGGAAGTGATGCAGGGGCCTACCGTGTACTGCACGGGCAGGGCATTCGGGACGAATATGCGGCATTCCGGGAGATTTTTCCGGACGATCCGTCTCTGGATGGCTGGCTGCAAAGGTCGGAGGAAAGCATAAGAGAATGGCACAGAATCGGGAACTGAATCACAAAAAGGATAATGGAAAACACTGTTCATGCAGCTGTCCGGTCTGTATAGAGGAAGATACTGCTGCCAGCGAGAATGCTACAGGTGCCGGTGAGAATGCTTCAGGGACAGGGCTGGAGGATTCCTACGTACTCTACGATCATCGCAAACTGCGAATGGGTTATACGACGGGGTCCTGCGCTGCCGCCGCCGCGAAGGCCGGGACCTATATGCTGCTGACAGGTATAGGTGTGCAGAAAATCACACTGGACACACCACGGGGAATCCGGCTTACACTTCCGGTGGAAGATGTTCAGATACACCGGGATGCAGAGGACCATCCGGACAGGGTGAGCTGTGCTGTGCGCAAGGACGGCGGAGATGATATCGATGCTACCAGCGGTGCTCTGATTTATGCGGATCTTTCCAGGACGGACCAGCCTGGCGTGTGGATTGACGGCGGTGAAGGTGTCGGCCGTGTGACAAAGCCTGGTCTGGACCAGCCTGTCGGAAATGCTGCGATCAACCATGTGCCAAGAAAAATGATTCAGGACTCCGTCTCACAGATCTGCAGGGAGCAGGGCTATACGGGTGGTATTTCCGTTGTCATCCGGGTTCCGGAGGGAAGGAAAATTGCGGAAAAGACCTTCAATCCAAGACTCGGTATTGTCGGCGGTATCTCAATTCTCGGTACCAGCGGCATCGTGATGCCGATGAGCGAGAAGGCCCTGGTGGATACCATCCGTGTGGAAATGAAGATGCAGAAGCAGAACGGTGGCGACTATCTCGTAATAACCCCGGGAAATTATGGCGAACGTTTTGCCCAAGAGCTTCCCGGACTTGTGCGCACCCATGAGATGAAATGCAGTAATTTTGTGGGACAGACGCTGGATATGGCAGTGGATCTCGGGATCCGTGGGATCCTCTTTGTGTCCCACATTGGAAAGTTTATCAAGGTTTCCGGCGGAATCATGAACACACATTCTCACGAGGCGGACTGCCGCGCAGAGCTGATGGCTGCCGCAATCATCCGTGCCGGTGGGAGCGCAGCGCTTGCGCGGGAGGTCCTAGGTACAAATACGACGGAGGACGCGCTGAAAATTCTGCGGGAGACCGGGGATGAGGCGCTGTTCCGGAATACGATGGACAGTATCACAGAGAGGATCGGGTTTTATCTGGATGCCCGGGTGCAGGGAAGAATAGAGACCGGCGCTGTTGTTTTTTCAAACGAGTACGGACTGCTCGGACAGACAGAGCGTGCCCCGGACCTGATAGAAAAAATACGGGTGCAGGGTTGAAGCTTTCAGAGCATATGCGGAATATGCAGAGATGAAGCCTGCAGAGCATATGCGGTATACGCAGAGATGAAGCCTGCAGAGCACATGCGGAATGTGCAAGGCTGAAGCTTTCCGGGCACATGCAGGATGAGAAGGGATTATCAGCGGAGGATATACTGGTTGTGGCAGCAGAGCCTGTGATCCGCAGGTGCTGTTGCAGAATAAGTTGGAAGATTATGGAGGTAAATGCATACGATGATACATTTTGTGGGGGCCGGTTCCGGGGCCGCTGATCTGATTACAATTCGTGGGAAGGAATATCTGGAGCAGGCAGATGTCATCATTTACGCCGGTTCTCTGGTGAACCCGCAGCTTTTGAAATATGCAAAAGAGGACTGCGCCATCTGGAATTCGGCGAAGATGACGCTGGAGGAGGTTCTGGATGTTATGATAAAGGCGGAGCAGGAGGGAAAGATGACGGTCCGCCTGCACACAGGCGATCCCTGCCTGTATGGAGCAATACGGGAACAGATGGATGTGCTGGACCAGAAGGGCATTGCGTATGACTATACACCGGGCGTGAGTTCTTTCTGCGGGGCTGCATCGGCGCTGAATCTGGAATATACGCTACCGAATGTCTCCCAGAGTGTGATTATCACGAGAATGGAGGGCCGCACACCGGTGCCGGAAAAGGAGAGCATTCAGTCCTTTGCGGCACATCACGCGACCATGGTGGTTTTCCTGAGCACAGGCATGCTGGAGGAGCTTTCCAGACGTCTCATAGAGGGCGGCTATTCCGAGGACACACCTGCTGCTATCGTATACCGGGCGACATGGCCTGATGAACGGGCTTATGTATGCACCGTGGGGACGCTTGCGCAGACAGCGCGTGAAAATCATATTACGAAGACAGCCCTGATGATCATCGGTGATGTGGTCACACATTCACATTATGACCGCTCAAAGCTGTACGATCCGGGATTTACCACGGAGTTCAGACAGGGCAATTCCTGAATCGGACTGCGTGATTGAAAAGGGTGTTTCAAACAAGACGTTAAAGGTATTTATCACAGGGGTTTTTACAGATGAAAATTGCAGGAATATGTTTTACAAGATCCGGAGGAGAGGTATCGAAACGGATCATTCAGGTGCTGAAGGAGTCTCCTGACGCGGAGGACAGTGAACGTCCGGAGATTGACTGGTATGGAAAGGGCAAATATCTGGAGGGCACTGACTTCAAAGAGCTGAGCGTTCCGGTACAGGAATGGGCCGGCAAATGCTTTGAGGTCTGCGATACGATCATTTTTGTCGGCGCTGCAGGTATTGCAGTGCGTGCGATTGCTCCCTATGTCAGAGACAAGCGCACGGATCCGGCGGTCATTGTCGTGGATGAAAAGGGGAAGTTCTGTATCTCCCTGCTGTCCGGGCACATCGGCGGCGCAAATGAGATGGTGGAAAATCTGGCGGCGGGGCTTGGGAGCGTACCGGTCATTACCACGGCAACAGATGTGAGCCATAAGTTTGCGGTAGATGTCTATGCAGAAAAAAACAATATGGTCATCTCGAATATGACCTATGCAAAGGAGGTTTCTGCAGCCCTGCTGGCGGGAGAGCCGGTTGGATTTTACACAAATTTTCCCGTCGAGGGAGATCTTCCTGAGGGAATCTACTGGTCTGACAAGCTGGATGCGGCAAGGGCACTGAGCGCGGAAAACGAGGAAGAGGGCACCTCGCTCGGCATCTACATCAGCCCATCCTACAACCGGCAGTATTTCGATCATACGCTTTGGCTGATTCCCAAGTGCCTGGTGCTTGGCATCGGCTGCAAGAAGGGCACTCCTGCCTTTCAGATCCAGAAGCTGGTAGACGACACACTTCGGCAGTACAGTCTGTACCCGGAGGCCGTTGCTTCTGTGGCAAGTATTGATCTGAAGAAGGATGAGCCGGGACTGCTGCAGTTCTGCCGCACGCTGTTTGTGCCGCTGCACACATTTTCGGCGGAGGAGCTCAACGAGGTACAGGGCAGCTTCACACAGTCTGATTTTGTGAAGAAGACAACCGGCACCGACAATGTATGCGAGCGAAGTGCTGTGTGTGACGGAGGCGGAAACCTGATCATCCGTAAGGTTTCAGATGACGGGGTTACGCTTGCGGTAGCGCTGCTGAACAGGAAGCTGAGGATTCGTTAAGGAATCCGGTATTTCACACGGAAAAGAAAGAGTACAAATGTAAGAGTCTGAATGTGTATGTCTTGAAATTCTCACAGTTTCGACAACTAAGAAGTACTACGGTTCTGCTGGCGTGTATGCCAATGTCCGTATTTTAAGATAATTTTCTAAGCACTTATTTCTGACTTCAAGCAATAAGAGGATAGTGAATGATATGAAACAGATAAATGTAGTCGGCATCGGTCCTGGTGCCTGGGAAAAGATGACAATAGAGGCTGCGGAGGCACTGCAGAGCAGTGATACCATCATTGGATACACGGTATACATTGATCTGGTGCGGGACCATCTTCCGGGAAAGGAGTTTCTCTCTACACCGATGCGCAAGGAGGTGGACCGCTGTGTGCTTGCCTTTGAGGAAGCAGAGAAGGGAAAGCAGGTTGCCATGATCTGCAGCGGTGACGCTGGTGTATATGGAATGGCCGGCCTGATGTATGAGGTCGGGGAGCGGTATCCGGATGTCTCCATCCGCGTAATCCCCGGTGTCACAGCAGCCCTTGGCGGGGCCGCTGTACTCGGTGCACCGCTGATCCATGATTTCTGCCTGATCAGTCTCTCCGACCTGCTGACACCGGTTGAAAAGATCAGAAAGCGCCTTGCGGCAGCCGGAGAAGCGGATTTTGCCATTGTGATTTACAATCCGCAGAGCCACAAGCGGACGGATTACCTGCAGAAGGCCTGCGATATTCTTCTTCAGTACAGAAGCCCGGATAATGTGTGCGGTCTTGTGGAAAATATCGGACGCGAGGGAGAAACCATGAGAATTCTGACGCTGCGTGAGCTGCGTGACACACCAGTGAATATGTTCACCACGGTATTTATCGGGAATTCCCAGACAAAGGCTGTGAACGGGCGGATGGTTACGCCGAGAGGATACAGGAATGTATAATATTTTTCTGTTTGCGGGGACGACGGAGGGACATCGTCTGGCAGAGAGTCTTAAGGATTCTGACAGATGGTCCGTCTGCTGTTTTACCGCCACGGAATACGGAAAAAGTCTGATTACACCGGGTAAATCGCTGGATGTGCGAAGCGGTCGTCTCACGGAGGAGGAGATGGAGGCTGAGATCAGAGACCATGCGTCGGCGGATGCATGGGTGATCGATGCCACCCATCCCTATGCCGCTGCCGTAACAGAGAACATCCGGAAGGCATGCCGGAAAACCGGAAGGAAATACATCCGGGTGCTGCGAAAGACCACGATGCAATCCGTGAAGCCGGAGAAATCTGAGAAACCGGAGGAATCCGCGAAGCATGTGCAGTTGGAGCCTTTGCCGGAACAGCAGATGACGGCGGCAGGTGGTCCGGAATATGCCAATGTGACGGAAAATGGCGCTGTGATCGTCGGAAGTGCAGATGAGGCAGCAGCCTATCTGGCAGGAACATCCGCAAATGTGCTGCTCACGACCGGCAGCAAGGAGCTTTCCTGCTTTACTTCCGTTCCGGATTATCAGAACCGCCTTTTTGCGCGGGTGCTGTCTCTGCCGTCTGTGGTGGCATCCTGTGCGGCACTTGGTTTTTCGGGAAGAAATCTGATCTGCATGCAGGGGCCGTTTTCCGAGGAAATGAATATCGCGCTGATACATCAGACAGATGCAAAGTATCTGGTCACAAAGGACACAGGCAGAGAGGGCGGATTTCCGGAAAAGGAGAGCGCGGCGAAGGCCTGTGACTGCCAGCTGATCATCATCCGCAGACCGCTTGTGGAAGAGGGAATCACGGTGGAGGAGTGTCTTGACGCACTTTCCGGGGCTGACAGTCATGCAAATATATAAATTCTTGTATAACTATGGAACAGAGGACTACTATGAGTGAAATCGCCGTTATCGGCATAGGAATGGGAACAAGGGAAGGGCTGACTGCAGAGGCTGCATCCTATATTCGCGGGGCAGACCTTCTGATCGGCGCTAGGCGGATGCTCGCTGACATCGCGGATCCGGAAAAGGACACCTGTGAGGAATACCTTCCGGCGAAGATTGCACAGGCAATTGCGGCGCATCCTGACGCGGTCAGGATCGCGGTGCTGATGTCCGGAGACGTTGGCTTTTTCAGCGGTGCAAAAAAGCTGTACGGTGCGCTGGAAACCTGTCTGGGCTCGAAGTACAGCATCCGTGTGATGCCGGGTATCTCCTCGGTCGTATACTTCTGCAGTCAGCTGCACATGGCCTGGGAGGATGTAAAGCTGACCAGCATGCACGGCACGTCCTGCAATATCATTGGCGAGATCTGCCGTCACCACAGTGTTTTTTCTATCCTTGGCACAGAGGATGGCGCTGCAGAGATCTGCCGGAAGCTGATCAGCTATGACTTGAACCAGGTCACCGTACACATCGGCGAGAATCTCGGCTATCCGGATGAAAAAATAACTTCCGGAAAGCCGATGGACTTTTCGGATTATCAGGCTTCACCTTTGAGCGTAATTCTGCTTGAAAATCCGGATCCAGACCTTGTGGTCACAAGCGGCGTCCCGGACGCGGCCTTCCTGCGTGACAAGGTTCCAATGACCAAGGAGGAGGTGCGTGCAGTCTCTATCTGTAAGCTGCGTCTGACAGAGCGTTCCGTGGTCTATGATATCGGTGCGGGCAGCGGCTCCTGTTCCGTGGAGGCGGCACTCCGCGCAGTGCAGGGCAGGGTATATGCCATCGAAAAGAATCCGGCAGCGGTCCGTCTGCTCTATTCCAATAAGCTGAAATTCCGCGTGGACAATATGGAAATCATAGAGGGCAGCGCTCCGGAAGCACTGCAGGACCTTCCTGTGCCTACGCACGCTTTTCTTGGCGGAACCGGTGGCAACATGGAGGAGATTCTGCGCCTGCTTCTGCAGAAAAACCCGAACATCCGGGTGGTACTCAATGCGATCACCCTGGAGACGGTAAGTCAGGCACTTGAAATTCTGAAAAAGCTTCCCTTTGCAGAGCCTGACATCGCCTGCATTTCAGTGGCCAAGTCAAAGAAGGCAGGACCGTACCACATGATGATGGGCCAGAATCCCGTGTATGTGATCACAACTGAAGGCATTGCCGCACAATCGAAATTGTCCTGAAATTCTCACGGTGAGATGTAACGGTAAATTTTGAGTAATAGCAGGAAATACAGCAGGGAGTGCAGATAAACTACCTATGATACAGACAAATAAGAACATGGAGAAAAAAATCAGCCGGATCATGCTTGCGGCCCCGTCGAGTGGAAGCGGGAAGACGCTGATCACCTGCGGACTTCTGCACCTGCTGAAGAAACGAGGCATGCGGCTGGCTTCCTTTAAATGCGGCCCGGATTTTATTGATCCGATGTTCCACACGAAGGTTCTGGGAACACGCTGCCGGAATCTGGACACCTTCTTCACCGATCCGGACACGACAAGAGCACTTCTTGTCCGGAATGCGGAGGATGCGGATCTTGCAGTGCTTGAGGGCGTGATGGGTTACTTCGATGGTATCGGGATTGACAGCTCCAGAGCCGGAGCAAGTGATCTCGCCGCAGTTACCGATACACCGGTGCTGCTGATCGTCCCGGCAAAGGGGGTGGGCCGTTCCATTCTCCCCATGATTCGTGGCTTTCTGGATTTTCAGGAAAAGCCCTGTATCCGGGGACTGATCCTGAACCGGATTTCCCCATCGCTGTATCCGCGCATGAAGGAAATGATTGAGCGTGAGTTACAGGTGCCTGTTGCGGGATATGTGCCGGAGGTAAAGGACTGCGCACTGGAGAGCCGGCATCTCGGCCTTCTGATGCCGGATGAAATTGCCGGTTTTCAAGGTAAGCTGGACCATCTGGCAGAGGTACTGGAGGGAACGCTGGATCTGGATCTGATTCTGAAAATTGCCGGTGAAGCACCTGCACTGACATGGAAAGATTTGCCGTGGAAATCTTCTCTGACTGAGGACCATTCATGCTTCACACAGCAGTATACAATGGGTTTGCCTGCACAGCATGCAGGTGCTCTGGGTACAGGGCAGCAGCCACATATGTCACCGGATCAGGAAAAGCGCTTACGCATCGGTCTGGCAAGAGATGAGGCGTTCTGCTTTTTTTACGCGGACAATCTGGACCTGCTGACAGACATGGGTGCGGAGCTGGTGCCCTTTTCTCCGATTCATGACAGGGCGCTGCCGGAGCACCTGGACGGCCTGATGCTGCATGGCGGATATCCTGAGCTTTACGGAAAGGCGCTGGGAGAGAACGTCTCCATGCGTTCCTCCGTGCGGGAGGCAGTACGCGGAGGGCTTCCCACCATCGCTGAATGTGGAGGCTTTCTCTATCTGCACCGCACCCTGACCGATCAGGGAGGACAGGTGTGGCCGATGGCAGGGGTGTTTGCTGAAAATGCCTTTTACACCGGTCATCTGACAAGATTCGGGTATATGACTCTCTCGGGCGGCACCATGTTCGGCCATCAGATCGGGAATATCCGCTCACACGAATTCCATTACTATGAATCGGAAAATCCCGGGGACGCCTATTTAGCAAAGAAGCCTTCCGGGAACCGGTCCTGGCGCTGCATCCGCAGCACAGACACGCTGTATGCGGGCTTTCCGCATCTCTATTTTTACGCGAACCCGAAAATAGCAGAGACCTTTCTGGAGAAATGCAGAGAATACCATGATAATCGAAACCTTTGACCACATTGTTCCGGCTGTGCTTGCCGGAGGCCTGCTGGATCTTCTGCTCGGAGATCCCCACGGACTGTATCATCCGGTACAGCTGATCGGGAAAGGCATCAGCTTTTTTGAATCACTTTTCCGGAAACTGTTTCCGGAGGGCAAGGCTGGAGAGAGAACGGCAGGCGTTTTTACGGCGGTCTGTGTCATTATTCTGAGCACCCTTGTGCCGTCCCTCATTCTGATGGCGTTTTACCATATCAATTTCTGGCTTGGCTTTGCACTGGAGACATTCTGGTGCTATCAGCTCCTTGCAGCAAGGTCGCTTCATGACGAGAGCATGAAGGTATACCGTGCCGTAAAAACCGGTGACCTGCAGCAGGCGAGAAAGGCTGTGTCCATGATTGTGGGCAGAGATACGGAACGGCTGGACATGACAGGTGTCACAAAGGCTGCAGTGGAAACAGTTGCGGAGAATGCTTCCGACGGTGTAGTGGCGCCGCTGCTGTTCCTGATGATTGGCGGTGCCGTTGGTGGATTTTTCTATAAATCCGTCAATACCATGGATTCCATGATCGGCTATGTCAATGACCGTTACCGCTGGTTCGGGACCTTCGCGGCAAAGCTCGATGATGTGCTGAACTTTATTCCTGCCAGAGTTTCTGCTGTTCTCATGGTACTTGCCGCTTTTCTAACCGGTCACGATGGAAAAAATGCGTGGAAGATCATGAAGAGAGACCGTCTCAAGCATGCCAGTCCGAATTCCGCACACACGGAAGCTGCGATGGCAGGGGCTCTGGATGTACAGCTGGCAGGTGATGCATGGTATTTTGGTGTTCTGCACAGGAAACCGTATATCGGGGACCCGATCCGGGAGATCACGCCGGAGGATATTCCTGCCTCCAACCGGATCATGTATGTCACTGCGGTACTTGCTTGTATATTTGCTGCGGCGATACGGATCCTGCTCCTTCTGATCTTCTGACGGCAGCCGTATATTGAGATTGTTCCGGCATGCTTCCATATCACACTGTCGGAGTTTTTGCTGTGCTATAAACGTATGTTCTGCTTTGATTGTGTAGTAAATATAGTAATGAATATATAATGCTGCAGGCAATCAGCGGTATACTTGCGGGTAAATCAATGGATCTGCAGAAAGGATGTAAATGATTCAGAATGTACATGGCGGGGACGTCTACCGGCATCCCGGCGTTATTGACTTTTCTTCAAATATGAACCCTCTTGGAACACCGGAAAGGGTGGTGCGTGCCGCACAGGACAGCATGACAGAGATCTGTCATTATCCGGATGTACGACAGGAGGAGCTGATCCGGGCACTTTCCGGTTATGAAAGAGTGCCGGCATCTTTTCTTTTCTGTGGAAACGGAGCAGCGGAGGTTATTTTTGCCTATGCCTGGGCACTTCGGCCCAAAAGGGCGATGGTCCTTGCGCCCACCTTTGCGGAATATGCACAGGCACTTCAGAGCACGGGCTGCACAGTGATTCAGTATCCGCTGCAGGAAAGCAGCGGATACTGTCTGACAGATGATATCATTGCTTCAATCACGGATGATCTGGATGTACTCGTCCTGTGCAATCCGAACAATCCCACCGGAATTCTGGTGGATCCTCTCAGGATGAAGCGGATCATTGCCGCCTGCAAAGCACATGATGTGCGGCTTTTTGTGGACGAATGTTTTCAGGATTTCATAGATGATCCGGAGGCGTATACGGTCAGGGGATATCTCGCTGATCATCCGGATATCTTCATTCTGAAGGCATTTACAAAGCGCTATGCGATGGCAGGGCTTCGCCTGGGATATGGGATGACATCTGACATTGCCCTTCTGGATCGAATGCATGGGGCGGTACAGCCGTGGAATGTATCGATTCCGGCACAGAAGGCCGGCGTCGCGGCACTGCAGGAAGAGGCTTATGTAAATCGCGCGAGGGCACTGATCAGGAAGGAACGGGCATGGCTGAAGGACGCGCTTCAGGGTCTTGGGCTGAAGGTGTTTGACTCTCAGGCAAATTACATTTTCTTCAAGGGACCGGAGGGGCTCCCGGAGAGACTTCTTCCCTTTGGCGTCATGATCCGTGACTGCTCAAATTATTTTAACCTTGGGAAGGGATATTTCCGTACGGCAGTCCGGCTGCATGAGGAAAACGAAAAGCTGACAGCAGCCCTTCGGAAGGTACTTGCAGATCAGGAACAGGCCATCTGACGAGAGAGGTATGTTCCTGCGTTTTGAATCGTCATTTTTTTCAAAGGAACGACTGACTGATCATCATTTTTTATCATCCATCAATCGTATTCGGATTTTTTTGCGAGGTTTACGGCATATGGCAAAAGCAATTATGATACAGGGTACCATGTCCAATGCAGGAAAGAGCCTGATTGCGGCGGGGCTGTGCCGGATTTTCAGGCAGGACGGGTACAGTGTTGCACCGTTTAAAGCGCAGAATATGGCCCTGAATTCCTTTATTACACGACAGGGACTGGAGATGGGCCGCGCACAGGTCATGCAGGCGGAATGCGCCGGTGTCGAGCCGGACGTGCGCATGAACCCGATCCTCTTGAAGCCCACGAATGACACCGGGTCCCAGGTCATTGTCAACGGCGAGGTTCTTGGCAACATGGATGCCCGGGAATATTTCCGGTATAAACCAAAGCTCATTCCGGAGGTGAAAAAGGCCTATGATTTTCTTGCGGCACAGCATGACATCATTGTCATTGAGGGCGCCGGCAGTCCGGCAGAGATCAATCTGAAGGATGCCGACTGCTTTGTGAATATGGGTATGGCAAAGATTGCCGGGGCGCCTGTCCTTCTGGTCGGTGATATCGACAGGGGAGGGGTCTTCGCCCAGCTGATCGGCACGGTAGATCTTCTCGAGCCGGATGAGCGGTCTATGGTCAAAGGACTGGTGATCAACAAGTTCCGGGGAGACAAGTCTATTCTGGATCCCGGCATCCGGATGCTCGAAGAGCGCAGCGGTATACCGGTCGTGGGAGTTGCGCCCTACCTGCATATCGAAGTGGAGGATGAGGACAGTCTGACAGAGCGGTTCTCAGGAGATCAGCAGGTAGCGCAGATTGATATCGCCGTGATCCGTGTTCCAAGGATTTCCAATTTTACGGATTTCAATCCCTTTGAAAAAATGCAGGGTGTGTCCCTTCGGTATGTAGACCGCGTCTCCGAACTGAAAGATCCGGACATGATTCTTCTGCCAGGTACAAAGAATACGATGGAGGACCTTTTGTGGATGCGCCAGAACGGTCTGGAGGCAGCCATCCTGAAGGCTGCATCTGCCGGCACGGTGATCTTTGGTGTCTGCGGCGGATACCAGATGCTCGGAAAGACGCTTTCCGATCCTGAGGGTGTGGAAGCAGGCGGCAGCATCAAGGGGATGGGACTTCTGCCCATGCACACGGTTTTTGCCGGAGAGAAGACACGTACCCGGGTCAAGGGTAATTTTGGAAAGCTGACGGGAACGCTGGCGGAGCTTTCCGGGACGGAAATTGAAGGCTACGAGATTCATATGGGCGTCAGCACACCGGATGAGGATGCCTTACCGGTAACGCACATTCGTGACACAAATGTACAGGATGCTGCAGAGAAGCCGGATGGCGTGCAGCGTGGAAATGTCTACGGTACCTATGTGCACAGCGTCTTTGACAGGGAGATGGTCGCAGACCGGATTGTAGAGGCGCTGGGACGCAAAAAGGGTATTGACACGCGCGGCATGACCGGTGTGGATTATCAGTCCTTTAAGGAGAGTCAGTACGACATCCTCGCCGATGCGCTGCGGGAACACATGGATATGAAGAGAATTTATGAGATTCTTAAGACGGGGATTTTATAGCACTGTCGTCATTCGCAAACCGTCTGTAACAAAGATTTCTCCTGGCTTGTGAAGCTGCGGAACTCCTCAGGCGCATATGCGCCTTCGTCAAACAGTCCTCGCTATTTAGGTTATCGGGTGCAGACGGATAAATCTTTGAACAGCCGGTAATGCTCTGACGAATGTGCAATAAAATTCCCGTCTGTGAAACTATTTTGACAGCGAAAGGATACCGGGATAGTGGAAGAATATCTGGATTGCGGAAGAATACATGGAAGGAACGAATTATGTCAGAAATAAAGATTGAATTGGAAAATGTCAGGCCGATGGATATAGAGAAGCGCAGCTTTGAGATTATCACAGAGGAGCTTGGAGAGAAGAACCGTCTTCTGATCCCGGGAACGGAACCGATTGTGAAGCGCTGCATTCATACGAGCGCGGATTTTGATTATGCGGACAACCTGTGCTTTTCGGATGGTGTTGTGGAAAAGGCACTTTCTGCGATCAGAGGCGGCGCATCAATTGTCACAGATACCCATATGGCTGCCTCCGGTATCAATAAGCATGCACTCGGACAGTACGGTGGTGAGGTGTTCTGCTTTATGTCGGACCCTGATGTGGCAGCTGAGGCAAGGCAAAGAGGTGTGACCCGTGCGGCGGTCTGCATGGAAAAGGCTGCCCGTCTGGACAAAAAACTTATTTTTGCCATTGGAAATGCGCCGACTGCACTGGTCCGGCTGTATGAGCTGATTGAAAACGGGACGCTCAATCCGGAGCTGATTATTGGTGTGCCTGTCGGATTTGTCAATGTCGTACAGTCCAAGGAGCTGATCATGCAGACCGATGTTCCCTATATCGTTGCGAGAGGACGCAAGGGAGGAAGTAATATTGCTGCGTGTATCTGCAACGCGCTGCTTTATATGATGCATACAGACAGAGGTTATTAATTAAACTTGATGTAAAAATATTATTGTTTTAAACAGAGAAAAAACAGAACTGAGAAAAACAGATAGAAAAACAAGAAAGCAGGGATATCGCATCCCTGCCTTCTGTTATCTGTTGTTATTCTTCCCAGCCTTCCATCATGCGGTAGGTGATGAGTATTTCTCTGACAATTTCACCGTCTGCAGCCTTCGCCTCAAGATCTGCCTTGTCAGAGGACGGTGGAAGCTGCGGGTCCGGCTCCTGAAATTCCGCTTCAATCCAGTTGTAGGCGGCGTCCTTTGCATTGTCCAGAACCTCATCCAGCGTGTCTCCGTCTGCCTCGCACATCTCAAGATCTGTAAATTTAGCGTGATAACCGTTTTCGGTTTTTGTGACGATCACAGGATAATAAAATTTCATGCGTGAACATTCCTTTCAATTGATATTTAAAACCTTGTCCATTATAGCAAATCCGGATGATGCAGTCCATAGCGCACCTTTATGCTGGCACTGCGGACATGCAGGCATTGTGGCTTCAGGTTGATCAGGTCTTATGCGCGAATCCGGATTCAGGAATGATTTTGCTTTATTTCATCTGGTCCGGCGGACAGCGATTGCGGGAAATACAGCGATATACATCGATTGCACGAAAAAGAGAACATATGACAAAAACAAATGTCATCGGTTGAATCAATTGCTGAAAAATAGTAAACTGTATACAGAAAACCGGGAAATTGGACCGCCGGTTTTGTTGATACATGTACTGTTTAAAGAAAGGATGCCCATATGGTTACAAATGATGAAAATCTGATCCAGCTGAAGCACAAGATTCTGGAAGAGACTGCACGGCTTGCCTGGAATGACGAGCTGGATGAGGAGAGGAAGGAAAAGCTGATCCTCAAGCTCAGTCCGGGTCCGCTGGCAAAGTACAGATGCTGTGTCTACAAGGACCGGGAGCTGATCAAGCGCAGAATCCGTCTGGCCGAGGGAAAGAACCCTGATCCGAATGACACGTCGAAGAATATCGTCCGCGTGCTTGGACCGGCCTGTGAGGAGTGTCCGATTTCCGCCTATACGGTAACGGATAACTGCCGTAAGTGTATGGGACAGCCCTGTCAGAGCTCCTGTAAGTTCGGAGCCATCACAATGGGTGCGCATCGTTCCCACATCGATGCTACAAAGTGCAAGGAGTGCGGCAAGTGCGCTGAAGCGTGCCCGTATAATGCTATTGTGCATCTGGTCCGGCCCTGCAAGAAGGCCTGTCCGGTCGGCGCCATCACCTATGATGAATACGGCATCTGCGTCATTGATGACAAGAAGTGCATTCAGTGCGGACTGTGCATTCATTCATGTCCTTTCGGTGCACCGGCTTCCAAATCCTATCTGATTGACATTATCCGGGAGATCAAGGCAGGCAAAGAGGTCTATGCAATGGTTGCACCGGCCACGGAAGGCCAGTACGGTCCGGATATCACGATGGGTTCTGTCCGCCAGGCTGTAAAAGAGATGGGGTTCAAGGACCTGGTCGAGGTCGGACTGGGTGCAGATATGACTGCTGCCTATGAATCCGAGGAGTGGAGCGAGGCGAGAAAGGAAGGCCGCAAGATGACGACCTCATGCTGCTCCGCCTTTATCAACATGCTGAAGGTGCATTTTCCGGAGCAGTACAAGAACAACATGTCCACGGTAGTATCCCCGATGTGTGCCGTGTCCAGATATCTGAAGGCCATGCATCCTGGCTGTGTCACCGTATTCATCGGACCGTGTGTCGCAAAGAAATCAGAATCCGCAGATGTAAAGGGTGTACCGGAGAATGCGGATTATGTTCTGACCTATGGTGAATTTTCCGCGTTCCTGCGCTCCAAGGATGTGGAGCTGAAGCCGTGCACGGATCCTTACCAGGAGGCATCCATCTTTGGAAAACGCTTTGCGACCTCGGGCGGTGTGGCAAATGCCGTCATCGAGTGTATGAAGGAGCGTGGAGAGGATACGACCGGGATCACACTTGTGCGCGCAGCTGGCGGTGCGGAGTGCAAGAAGGCGCTTACCATGCTGAAGTTTGGAAAGCTGAAGGAGGATTTTGTCGAGGGAATGATCTGCCCTGGCGGCTGTGTCGGCGGACCTTCCAGAAAGATGACTGCCGTTGAGGTCATGAAGGACCGTGAGAAGCTGCTGAAGACGGCGGATGACCGGAAGGTGCTGAAGAATCTGGAGAATTATCCGATGGACAAGTTCTCCATGTTCCGTGATGATATCATTCATAAGACCTGGATTCGTCCGGAGGATGAAAAGGAACAGGCTGATGCGCACCCAGAGGCTTAACGCTGTCCTAATCCGATTTGGTGTTTTCTTTTGAAGCGTATTCATATATAATAATCATTTGAGAGGAGCTGTCAGGGTTCGCGGTGTAGTCTGACAGCTCCGCTTTTATACATAAAATTTTTTATAAAAGTATAAAAACCAGCCTCAGGCGCAAATGTTTTTCAAGATAAAAAAGCAGATCTTAAGTGCGACAGTATTACAATTGAGTGCGGCTGTATTACAAAAGCTGGTCTTACGCATGAGTGTTCTGCAATAAGGAAAAGGATAAGAAAACAAAAGTATGAGAAGATTGGCATTAAGCGATGAAATTCTGTTGTCTGTCGACAAGCCTGCCCGTTATATCGGGAATGAGGTGAATGCGGTGGACAAGTCCGGTTCGCCGGACCTGAAGCAGATGATACGCTTCTGCATGTGTTTTCCGGATGTGTATGAAATCGGAATGTCGCATCTTGGGATTCAGATATTGTATGATATGTTTAACAAGCGGGATGATGTGTGGTGCGAAAGAGTGTATTCCCCGTGGCCGGATCTGGACCATGTGATGCGGGAGAAAAAGATCCCGCTTTTTGCCCTGGAATCCCAGGACCCGGTGCGTTCCTTTGATTTTCTCGGCATTACAATCCAGTATGAGATGTGCTACACAAATATTCTTCAGATTCTTGACCTCTCGGGAATTCCGCTGCATGCCACAGACCGTACAGAGGATGATCCGATTGTCATCGGTGGCGGACCGTGTACCTATAATCCGGAGCCGATCGCGGAATTTTTTGATCTCTTCTACATCGGAGAGGGTGAGGTCGCGTATGATGCCTTGTTTGCACTTTACAAGGAGAAAAAACAGACCGGCATGAGCCGCAGGGATTTCCTGCTTCGGGCCGCCCGGATTGATGGGATCTATGTGCCGCAGTTTTATCAGGTGACCTATCAGGAGGACGGAACGCTTGCATCCTTTACACCGTCTGCCGAGGGTGTTCCGGCGAAGGTGCAGAAACAGATCGTCATGGATTTTGATCATGTCTCCTATCCGGATGCACCGGTTGTCCCCTATATTCAGGCCACCCAGGACAGAGTAGTGCTGGAGATACAGAGAGGCTGTATCCGCGGCTGCAGGTTCTGTCAGGCGGGCATGATCTATCGTCCGCTGCGCGAGAAAAATGTGGAACGTCTGAAGCATCAGGCTGAGACCATGCTGAAGCATACCGGCTATGATGAAATATCGCTCAGCTCCCTTTCCAGCAGTGATTATTCACAGCTCAATGAGCTTCTGACCTTTCTGATCCGGATCTGTAATGAGCGGGGCATCAATATTTCTCTTCCGTCGCTTCGGATTGATGCGTTTTCCCTGGATGTCATGTCCAAGGTGCAGGACATCAAGAAGAGCAGCCTTACCTTCGCGGCAGAAGCCGGGTCCCAGCGCATGCGTGATGTGATCAATAAGGGCATTACGGAGGAGGATATTCTCGAAGGTGCGCTGGAGGCCTTCCGCGGCGGCTGGAACAAGGTGAAGTTCTACTTTATGCTTGGCCTTCCGGGAGAAAGAGAAGAGGACGTCCGTGATATTCCGCATCTTTGCCAGAAGGTGGCGGAATGTTATTATGACGAGATACCGAAGGAGAAGAGAAACGGAAAAATCAGCATTACCGCCAGCAGCTCGTTCTTCGTGCCGAAGCCCTTTACACCGTTCCAGTGGGCGCGTATGGATAAAGAGGAGGAGTTCCTTGACAAGGCGCATATGGTAAAGGACGAGGTACGGGCTATGCTGAACCAGAAAAGTATCCGCTACACATATCATGACGCCTATATATCTGTTCTTGAAGGCGTGCTTGCAAGGGGTGACCGCCGTATCGCACCGGTCATTGAGAGGGCCTATCAGAAGGGAGCCCTCTTTGATGCCTGGACGGAGTATTTTGATCTGAACAGATGGAAGGAGAGCTTTGCAGAGTGCGGGATTGATCCGTACTTCTATACCGCACGAGAAAGAGATACATCCGAGCTTCTCCCGTGGGATTTCATCGACTGTCATGTCAGCAGGGATTTTCTGATCCGTGAGTGGAACAGGGCGAAGGAGGGCGTTGTTACGCCGAACTGCAGGCAGAGATGCAGCGGGTGCGGGTGCCGTGTCTATAACGGAGGAGTTTGCTTTGAGAGTAAGGATTAAATTTACAAAGACGGGCTGTCTGAAGTTTATCGGGCATCTGGATGTGATGCGGTATTTTCAGAAGGCAATCCGCAGGGCAGAGCTGCCGGTATCGCTTTCAGAGGGTTTCAGCCCGCATATGCTGATGTCCTTTGCAGCACCGCTGGGTGTCGGAAAGACAAGCAGCGGGGAATATTTTGACCTGGACCTGAAGGAGGAAATTCCGACGGATGAGATCCGGGAGAGGATCAATGCCCAGATGGTGCCGGGCATACATGTGGAGAGCTGTGTGGAAATCGGTATCAAAAAGGCGGAAAAATGCATGACGCTTGTGCGGGCAGCGGATTATACCGTCAGTTTCCGGAAGGGTGAGGTAATGCTTCCTGATCTTCCACAGCTGCAGGAAAAGCTTGAGATGTTCCTCTCCAGGCCTTCCATTGTCGTACTCCGGAAGACGAAGCGCAGTGAAGAACAGACAGACATCCTTCCATGGATCTATGAAATGCAGATGGTGGAGCTGGACGATCAGATGCTGGCAGAGCATCCGCAGGGTGTGGACGCGGAACGTGTGGCTTTTCACCTGCTTCTTTCCGCGGGCAGTGTCAGCAACCTGAAGCCGGAGCTGGTCATGCAGACCTTTGCGGATTTTGCCGGGGTGACGCTGCCACCGTACAGCCTTCTGGTTCACCGGAATGATATCCTGACGGATATTGGTACAGAGAATCACCGGCGCCTTGTACCGCTGGATCAGATTCCGGCAGAATTTTTTCAAAAGAAACAGCTTTAGAGAGATTGCATTAAAATATGGGTAAGTAAAAGGAAGTAATGGAAAAAAAGATTGTCACAGCAGCATTTCCGGTCGGGAATGTTCCCTGTCTGGCATCTGTGCTCTATGAGGATGACCGGCCGGCAGAATTTTATATCAGGCGGCAGGAAAGCTATTCCATTCTCGGGAATATCTATGTAGGCAGGGTGGAACACATCCAGCAGAGCCTGCATGCAGCGTTTGTACGTTTTGCGCCTGATCAGAACGGGTACCTTCCCCTTCCTCCGGATCACAGCAGAAAGGGGAAAGCACTGAAGGAGGGCGATGAGATTCTGGTCCAGGTCGAGAAGGAAGCCATGAAGCAGAAGCTTCCAAGGCTAACGACATCTCTTCTGCTGCAGGGCAGGTTTATGGTTCTTACAGCGGATCGGAAGACATTGAATTTTTCCAGGAAGCTGTCAGAAGAGGATAAGGAAAGACTGCAGAATTTTTTTCGTCCGCTTTACACGGGAGCATGCGGAATCATTGTCCGGACAAATGCGGCGGAAGCTTCTGCGGAGGAACTTCGTATGGAGTGGGAGAGCCTGTCTGCCCAGTTTGAAAGAATTCTTGGGCACGGGATGGAGCGGACCTGTTATTCATGCCTGCATAAAGCAGAAAGCGATGCGGTTTATCTTCTGAAGCAGTGTCCGGCACATGAGCTGAAAAGGCTTGTGACTGATGATCCGGAGACAAAGCGGGAACTGGATGCTTATATTGAATCGACATTTTCAGGAGCAGACAGACCTGTGGCCGTTCTTTATGAAGACAGGATGGTGGACCTCTATAAGCTTTATAACCTGACGACGCTTTTCACTTCCCTGCAGAGCAAAACAGTCTGGCTGAAATCCGGAGGTTTTCTGGTGATTGAGCAGACTGAGGCCTTTGTATCCATTGATGTGAACACAGGGCGTTATTCCGGAAATAAAAATTACGCAAAGCTGGTGCGGCTGACGAATGAGGAGGCTGCAGAAGAAATCGCTGCGCAGATCCGTCTGCGGCAGCTTTCCGGGACAATACTGGTTGATTTTATCAATATGAGGGAGCCGGGGGAGCAGAAGGACCTGACCATCCGGATGCAGGATGCTTTCCGCAATGACCCTGCAAGACCGCGTGTCATTGACATCACCGCTCTGGATATTATGGAAATCACACGGATGAAAAGACGCAAATCTTTTAAGGAGCAGATTGAAGAAATTGGATCAGATGCAGAATCATAATGCAAATTATCAATTGCACGAGTGGATACCCTATGACAGCATAGCAGGTACAGCTCCATACGGAATGCGCAAACCACAGGTGAAGCGGCAGCTGAAATTCTGGCAATGCCTGATATTCTTTGTCGTTCTGATGCTTGTATGGATTCTGACAAACGGATGGACTTATCTGCTGACAGGAAGCCTGAAGTTTGATTCCTTTATGATGGAGTTTGAATTTCTGGCAGCTGCGGTACTGTTTGCCTGGTTAATGAAGGCGGATCTGAGGGAGGTCTTTCCATTCCGAAAACCGATTGCCTCTGCCGTTTTGGGTTTGCTTGTTCTGGTCGCGGCCTGTTACCTGGTTGCAAATACAGCAAGCGTTCTGGAGCTGTATTTTGCGCCGGAGGCACTGGAACGCATTAATGAAGGGATGGAAGGTGAAGCATCCTTCAGTCTTCCTGCGCAGCTGTTTCTGACTGCATTCATGCCGGCAGTCTGTGAAGAGGCGCTGCACCGGGGCATTCTGTTCTCCGGTATGCGCACAAGCTTTCGAAAGAGATGGCAGATCATCCTGACCGGCGGTGTTCTCTTTGGTGTTTTTCATCTCTATCCGGTCCGCTGGTGGATTCCCGGCATCATTGGTGCAATCATGGCGTGGGTGCTTCTGGAGACGGATAATATGTTCTATACCTGCCTTCTTCATTTTCTGTACAATAGCCTGCTTGTGATCGTCTCTTATTTCGCGGCTGATGCGTCTGCTTCTGCCGTGTCCTATACCGTATCCGCTCAGACGGTCGGGGTGTCGCTGATATTTTATGGAATACCGATACCGATTCTGATCTATACCGGGTGCTGGCTGATCCGCAGGGCAGGAGCATGGAATAAGCCTGCGTTCATCGAAGAGGGTATGGAGGAGCGCAGACTGCTTCAGATTCTGCTGCCAACCGGACTTCTGCTGCTGGCAGGAATTGTGTTTCTGTTAATCCGGTAGCGCAGTCTGCATCTGGCTCAAAGGTTTTTTGAAAACCTGAGCAGGGCACAAATTTTCAAAAGTGGGGATAGGATTTTTTTTCGGGCTATTGTAAAATAGTGCAGATAAGATATTTCAGCAATATGAGGAGGAACATCGCATGGCAAAGGTTGCGATCGTAACGGATAGTAACAGCGGTATTACGCAGTCTATGGCAAAGGAGCTCGGTGTATATGTGCTTCCGATGTCTTTTCTGATCAATGGAAAAGTTGTGCGTGAGGATATCGATATCACGCAGAAGGAGTTTTTCCAGGAGCTTGAGGATCCGAGCGTCAGTGTTTCCACATCGCAGCCGGCACCGGCAGAGGTGACGGATCTCTGGGACAAAGTCCTCCGTGAATATGATGAGATTGTCTATATCCCTCTTTCAAGCGGTCTCTCCAATTCCTACCAGACAGCAAGGCTGCTGGCGGAGAATTATGACAGCAGGGTCCAGGTCGTAAACAACCAGAGAATCTCCGTTACGATGCGTCAGTCTGTGGAGGATGCACAGACGCTGGCTGCGGCTGGATGGAACGCACAGCAGATCCGCGAGAAGCTGGAGGAGGACAAGTTCAATTCCAGCATCTATATTATGGTGGATACGCTGAAATACCTTAAAAAGGGCGGCCGGATCACACCGGCAGCTGCGCTGATCGGAAGCGTACTGCACATTAAGCCGGTCCTGCAGATTCAGGGTGAGAAGCTGGATGCCTATGCAAAGGCGCGGGGAACCAGGCAGGCCAAGAAGATTATGCTGGATGCAATTCGGAAGGATATGGATGGCAGGTTTAAGGATTTTGTGGATAAGGGAGAATACACCATCCGCTATTCATATTCCGAGGGAGACGATCCGGCAGAGGTAGAACAGTGGGTGAATGAGATCAAGGATGCTTTTCCAGGAGCTTCAATTTCAGGTGACCCGCTTTCACTGGTTATCGGATGCCATATAGGACCCGGAAGCCTGGCAATCACAGTGAGCCATAAAATTACCTTATAATTCAAGCATGCTGATCAGTCATGCTGACAGACAAAGATTACGTGCCGACAGACAAAAAATCATGTTGACATTTATTATGATTTGTGTCATACTGTCCAAGTATGCCGCACAGAGAGGTATAAGAGTCTGCCCTTTTGGGTACGAACCACCGGATCTGGCGAGTTTTTGAAAGTAGGAGGTGTCCTATATGTACGCTATTATTGCAACTGGCGGAAAGCAGTACAAGGTTTCTGAAGGCGATGTTATCCGTGTAGAAAAGCTCGGTGTTGAGGCTGGAGAGACTGTAACATTTGATCAGGTACTTGCAGTTCGCGATGATGATACGATCAAGGTCGGCAATGATGCAGCCGGTGCTTCTGTTGAAGCAAAGGTTCTTGCAAATGACAAGGCCAGGAAGGTTATCGTCTACAAGTACAAGAGAAAGACCGGCTATCATAAGAAGAACGGTCACAGACAGCAGTACACAAAGGTACAGATCAGCAAGATCAATGCCTAAATGACCAGGGTTACTTTTTATCAGAATCGGAACGGGCAGATGACCGGTTTCGATGCAGAAGATCATTCCGGATATGCGGAGGCGGGGAGAGATATTGTATGCGCTGCCGTTTCTGCACTGGTCATTCATACAGTGAATGCGCTGGATCGTTTTACCAGTGATCAGGTAGAGGAATATTCGGATGCAGAGAATGCAGTTATTCGTGTCCGGATCAAGGGTGTTCCATCTGATGGAGCTGAGCTGTTGCTGAAGGCATTGGCTTCCACCCTTTCCGATATGCAGGATGAGAAATCCTACCGGGATTTTATCGATGTTAATTTTGTGGAGGTGTAAGAAATGATGAATTTAAATCTTCAGTTCTTCGCTCATAAAAAGGGAGTAGGTTCTACAAAGAACGGCCGTGATTCCGAGTCCAAGAGACTGGGCGCTAAGAGAGCAGACGGACAGTTTGTGAAAGCCGGCAACATCCTTTACAGACAGCGTGGAACACATATTCATCCAGGTCTGAATGTAGGCCTTGGCAAGGATGATACCCTGTATGCAACAGCAGACGGTGTGGTAAGATTCACTCGTAAGGGAAGAGACAGAAAGCTTTGCTCTGTTATTCCACAGGCTGAAGCAGCTGAATAATGTTAGAACGGAAAGGGCTGTCACAATTGCTGTGATAGTCCTTTTTTCTGGTACATCAGATTCTGCATGGCTCTGCAGAAATTGCGGAACATGTCTGGATCAGGTGCCAGTGCTTTGTTGAGAATGCAGTTTATATGACCGGCCCATGCTTGTTTGTACACAACATCTGCCTTTGAGTCTGCGATATAAATTGCATTCTTTATTTATATTTGATCAATCTGATTTTTTCATGTTGCTTTCTAAGGCAGGCAGTTATGAAATTGTCTTAAAATTCGAACATTTGCAGACATGCAAGAAGTACCATAGTATTTCTTGCATGTCGAAACCGTGAGAATTTCAAGACAATTTCAAAAGATTATCTTTTTGACACTAATATTATTTATTTTTTGTATATATGCATAGAGAACTGAGGTGGTAATATGTTTGCAGACCGCGCTAAAATTGCAGTAAGATCCGGAAAGGGAGGAGACGGACATGTCAGTTTCCGTCGCGAAAAATTTGTAGCAGCCGGTGGCCCGGATGGTGGCAACGGCGGTAATGGCGGAAGCGTCATATTTGAGGTGGACCCGGGACTCAATACGCTTGCCAGCTATCGCCATCATTATAAATTCAAGGCCGGTGACGGTGAAGAGGGCGGCAAGAAGCGCTGTACCGGCAAGGACGGAGAAGATGTTGTGCTTAGGGTGCCGGATGGAACGGTAATCTATGAAGCCACGAGCGGCAAAGTCATTGCTGATATGTCCGGAGAGAATAAGCGGATTGTGCTGCTTAAGGGTGGCAGAGGTGGAAAGGGAAATATGAACTATGCCACACCGACAATGCAGGTTCCCAAATACGCCCAGCCGGGCCAGCCTGCACGTGAGCTGGAGCTCAGACTGGAGCTGAAGATGATTGCAGATGTCGGACTGGTCGGGTTTCCCAGTGTCGGAAAATCCACCCTGCTTTCCAGAGTCAGTAACGCGCAGCCGAAGATTGCGGAGTATCATTTCACAACACTGATTCCGAATCTCGGCGTTGTAGACCTGGAGGGTTGCAACGGCTTTGTGATCGCCGATATTCCGGGACTGATTGAGGGAGCTTCTGAGGGCGCCGGTCTTGGATATGAATTTCTGCGTCATATTGAGCGCTGCCGCATGCTGATCCACCTGGTGGATGCTGCAGGTACAGAGGGCAGAGACCCTGTCGAGGATGTATACAAGATTAATGGCGAACTGAAGAAATACAACGCGAACCTTGAAAAGCTTCCCCAGGTCATTGCCGCAAACAAGGTTGACCTGATTTTTCCGGATGGTGGAGAAAATCCTGTTGACCGCCTGACAAAGGAATTTGAGCCACAGGGAATCCGTGTATTTCCAATTTCTGCGGCAACTGGAAAAGGTATCCGTGAACTGCTATACTATGTACAGAATCGTCTGGACCAGATTCCAAAGAATACGGAGCTATATGCACAGGAGTATGATCCGGAGCTTATGATACCGGAGGATAATCTTCCATACACTGTCACAAAATCTGAGGACGATGATCACACTTATATTGTAGAAGGACCGAAGATCGAAAAGATGCTTGGCTACACAAACCTTGACTCTGAGAAGGGATTCCGGTTCTTCCAGAACTTCCTGAAGGACTCTGGCATTTTGAAGGAGCTTGAGGACGCTGGTATTCAGGAGGGTGATACCGTACGGATGTACGGACTTCATTTTGACTACTACAAGTAACAGGGAGGATAGCTGCATGGGGATGATCGAACTCTGGCATCAGCTGCCGGAAGTCAGAAATCTGGAATTCCATTATAATGGCCATTCGGATCACAACGAACAATATACAGATGTACATGTTTTAAAGCCTTATGATATTTCATCCCAGGAGGCCGACTTTACCTGGGATAACGTTCGTTTCACATCGAAAAGAGAATGGTTCGGGGCTCCGCGAAATGAGCACCTCCTCGTTTTCCGACAGACCATTGAGCCTTTCGCAGACTGTAATTTTACGCTGTCCACCTGGATGGAAGAGCCTGCAGAGAATGCTTTGTGGCAGATTGAGCAGACGCTTGAACAGGAAAACAATTCCTGCGGCTTTCTGTTCCGCAATGCACAGGGGAAACATCTGATTCTCTGTGAAACTTCACAGATTACTTCTTTTTCCATGAAGGTCAGTGAGACCCGTGAGAAGGTGAGAAGAAATTATGAGATCACCGCTTTCGAGGAAAGCCCGATTCGCGTGGAGAAGTATTTTTCTCTCCATACTGATGATGAGGAGGACTATCAGGAAGCCGCGTTCCGGGAATGCCGGGAGGCTTCTAAAATACGTTTTGGCGATCTGAAGGGCCGCGGAGCGTGGATTCTTTAAAAGAACAGGAACTCTGTATTTCAGAAAAATAAAAAAATATTATCGGGTCAGGATTTTTCAATGGAGTTCTGTATAATGCAAAATCCGCAGAATCTGCAGAATCAGTGTTTTATTTGATCTATTATATAAACAGGAGAATGACATGACAAGTAAACAGAGAGCGTATCTGAAGGGACTTGCAATGAAGGAGGATACGATCCTTCATATCGGAAAAAGCGGCATTACACCGGAGTTGACGGAAAATGTCCGCCTGGCACTGGCAGCAAGAGAACTGGTAAAGATCGGCATACTTCAGAACTGCATGGATGATCCGAAGGAGATGGCGCAGATGCTTTCTGAGCGTACAAAATCCCAGATTGTTCAGATTATTGGAAAGAAAATTGTCCTGTACAAGGAGGGGCAGGGAGACGACCGGAAGATCGTTTTCCCCAAGTGATGAAGAAATCAAATGTCAGACGATAAAAAACATTCCATCGGCATCATGGGAGGTACCTTTGATCCCATTCACATCGGGCATCTGATTCTTGGTGAAGCGGCCAGGAGACAGTTTCATCTGGATAAAGTGTATTTTATGCCTGCGGGAAATCCTCCCCATAAGAGAAATCGCGCCGGAAGAGCTTCTGATGCACAGAGAGTAGAAATGGTCAGGCTGGCGATAGCCTCCAATCCCGGGTTTGCGCTTTCTATGGTAGAGATGAACGAGGATGGCTACAGCTACACCTACCGTACACTGGAAAAGCTGCGCAGTGAATATCCGGATACAGACATCTATTTCATCATGGGTGCAGATTCCCTGTTCGATTTTGATACCTGGAGAGATCCGCAGAGAATTGCTAATGCGGCAAGGCTTGTGGTGGCAACCAGAAACCAGACGGATCCTGTGGCCTTCGATGCGCTTCTGGAAAAGAGACGAGAGCAGTACCACGGAGAATTTCTGAAGCTGGACACGCCGAATCTTGATATCTCCTCCAAGCACCTTCGGGAGATGATTCAATGCCATGAGTCGGTCAGATATTACCTGCCGGACCCGGTGCGCGAATACATCCTGAAAAATCATATTTATATGAAGGACTGAAACTGCACAGAGTGAAGAGTTTTTATGCGATGTGGAAGGGGAAGCTATGAGCAAGGAAAAAACGGAGTGGAATCTCATTGAAATGAAGCTGAAAAAAGAGCTTACAGAAAGCCGGTACCGCCATACGCTGGGCGTCACCTATACAGCTTGTGCACTGGCAATGCGTTATGATGAGGACCTCACAAAAGCAAGGATGGGCGGACTGCTGCATGACTGCGCAAAGTGCATTCCAAATGCCGAGAAGATTGAGATCTGCAGGAAGAAGAATATTCCTGTTACAGAGTTTGAGATGGAGCATCCCGTTCTTCTGCACGCAAAGCTGGGAGCTTATATAGCCAGAAAGGACTATGGCTGTGAGGATCAGGATGTACTGGATGCGATTACCTGGCATACTACTGGAAAACCAGATATGACTCTGCTTGAGAAGATCGTCTTTATTGCGGATTATATTGAACCCAATCGCGATAAAGCGCCCCATCTGCCGGCGATCCGCAGAGCGGCTTTCTATGACATCAATGAATGCATGTATATGATTCTGAAGGATACAGTGGAATATCTGAGTGAAAATCCAAAATCAATGGATGAGACGACAATTTCTGCTTATCGGTACTATCAGAAGCTTACAAAGCATGTGGATTAACCGTTTGCAAATTTATAAAATAAAAAGCATTAGCATGAAACAGAAACAAAACAATAGAGCAATGAAACAACACGCAAAACAATAAGGCAACGAAATAACAAGGCAGCGAAACAACAAGCAAAACAATAAGGCGATGAGACAACAAGAAGGAGAACATATGATGGAACCCAGAGAAATGGCAGAAATTGCCGTAAAGGCACTGCAGGACAAGAAGGCAATCGACATCAAGATTATTGATATCGGGCATATCTCTACACTGGCGGATTATTTTATCATTGCCAGCGGCTCCAACAGAAATCAGGTGCAGGCTATGGCGGATGCAGTGGATGAGACACTTGGCAAACTGGGCATAAATGCAAAGGGGATGGAAGGATATCAGAATGCAAACTGGATTCTTCTGGACTATGGAGATATTGTGGTGCACCTGTTTGATGAGGAAAACCGGCTGTTCTATGATCTGGAACGAATCTGGCGGGATGGCAGAGTGGTCACACCGGAAAGTCTGGAATCTGCAGACACGCATACAGAGGCTGATAACTGACAGTTCTTTTGGTAAGCAGTCAGGAAGAAAAATAGAGAAAAAGAATCTTACAGGCAGAGGCACAAAGCAGTCTCTGCCTGTTTCGGTATTTATTGCTTTTTAGTTTTTGTACTCTTCAGAATAGTATGGAATAATGATTTTCTGTCCACAGTCCAGATGATCTCCCCGAAGGTGATTGATCTGAGCTACCTCACTCATATATTCGTATACGTCCTTGTATTCAGGTGACATGTGATCCTCTGAAATAGACCACAGACTTTCGCCCTGTTTCACCTCGATACTTGTATAGTATTTATATGTTGGTTTGTTAACCTTCTCGGCCTCTGTCTGATTTGCTGTAAAGTGAAATAAGATAAAAATTCCTGTCAGAAGAATTGTCATGATTATGAGGACCTTTTTCAGATGAAACAGGTTTCTGCGCTCCTCCCGTTGTAAAGCTTTGCGGGAGCCTGCACTGCGATATCGGATGGCCCTGTCTGACGCATCCCTTTGTAATGAATACTCTGCAATCATAATTTACCCCCTTCATATAACAACACATATGTTCGGAACAAGTGTTCTTATACGGCGATTATAAAGCACGGAGGAAAGGCTGTCAACAGAAAATACGAATATATGTTCTGAATACGTGTTCGGAAAATATGTTTGCTTTTTGACGATTTTTATGGTATATTTTTAATTATATTAACTCTTTCCAGGCGTTGCGCAGACGCAGAGCAATCAGGCAGAAGGACAATCATACAGTTTACGTAATTCATGCTAATTATCTTTGACTACAGGGAGGATTCTTATGGGCATGCCTTCATCTTCAGGTACACGAAACGATCTGACAAGGAAACCAATCAGTAAAAAGCAGCAGGAGATTCTGAACTATCTGAAGCAGGAGATCCTGGACCGCGGTTTTCCACCATCTGTCAGAGAGATTTGTGAGGCAGTCCATCTGAAGTCAACATCGTCTGTACACGCCCATCTGGAAGCACTTGAGAAGAACGGCTACATCCGCAAGGACGCTACAAAGCCGAGAGCGATAGAGATCCTTGATGATGATTTTCGCAGGGAACGTCTGGGGCAGATCGAGAGTACTGTCAGCTCCTCCAGCGCCGAGGAATATCAGAATGTTCCGCTGATCGGCAATGTTGCCGCCGGACAGCCGCTTCTTGCAGTGGAGCAGATTGAATGCTATTATCCTGTGCCTGTCAGCAAGCTTCCAAATGGTCAGACATTTTTTCTGCGTGTTCATGGAGAAAGTATGATCAATGCCGGTATTCTGGACGGTGATCTGGTTCTTGTCCGTCAGACCAATGCCGCCAGAAATGGCCAGATGGTAGTTGCACTTGTCGATGATTCTGCCACGGTCAAGATCTTCTACAGGGAGAATGGGTATATCCGGCTTCAGCCCATGAACGATCACATGGACCCCATTATTGTCAGGGAAGATCATTCTTTTGCGATTTTAGGGCAGGTAATCGGAGTTATGAGATTTTTTCTGTGATGTGTGAATCTATCAGTGAATTGTATTCGGATCACTTGAAGGTATTGTGTTTTGCTTTCCTATATGATTGACGTACCTTGTGTCAAAAGATTATAATGGTGTCAGAGTGTCTTTCCGCGCTGTCATGCAAATGGTATGTTTTACAGAGATGTAGAAAGACAAACTGTGGGGATTCATATAAACGGATTTACAACAGATATACCGCCGGGAGTAAATCAGAATATATAAAAGAATGTGCAATATTATTATTGCAAGGGGAGTCAGTCTTATGAAGAAAATCATGGTATCTGTTCTATTAAGTGGAGCAATTGCAGTCGCTCTGACAGGATGCGGCAGGGATACTACCGGCACATTGTCTCAGACAGCAAATACGGCTGCGAATACTGCAGATACTTCTGCACAGGTTTCATCGATATCCAGTGGAGAGACAGGGGAGAAGTCAGTTTCATCTTCATCAGAGAATGTGGGAGAATCTTCGATCATCACTTCATCTTCCAGTGTTTCTTCCAGTACATCTGATTCTGCTGTGTCTTCCTCGCAGAGCGCTGAGGCAGAAGCAGAGACATTGACAGCTGTCGCAGTCAGCTCAGATGATACGGATGATGCAATGGTAAAATCCTTTGACGATGTTCTGGATACGTGTACGAGCTGGGGCGTGGGAACCGCAGGGGCATCCCTGAATAGTATGAATTCTGCAGTAAGCCTGATAACCTGGGCAAATGACAACAATGTTCAGAATATGAATCAGGACCAGCTGCTCAGTGTCGTCCAGAAATCCTATTCAGATCTGGATGATACGCAAAAATCGGCATTTGCTGCAAACTGGCGGACCCTCTACGATACAGGAGACAGTATTCTGAATGATCCGTCCGATCTCTATGCAATTATGGATGATGCCGGCTGCTATGATGCAGGTATTGCAATTATACAGAATGCTGGTTCTGTAAAGAACTGGGAAACATTAAAGCTGTTAATTGAGAACAATATTTTTTAAGTGTAACTTTCAAACAGCAAATCATATATAAAAAGGGCTGCGGGAAATTGAATATTAAACATATACAAAAAAAACTTGGCATAATAATTTCTGTAGCATTGATTTCTTCGATGACAGTCGGGACGGCCGCATTACCTGTCATGGCAGATGAAAATGCCGTTTCGACTGTGTCATCTGTTTCAGGAACGTCTTCAGCATCGGCTGCGTCAGAAAATTCCACATCGGAACCTGCAGGCGGTTCAGACACATCGTCTGCATCTGCTTCCTCTTCTTCGGGCACATCTTCTAGCACGTCATCTTCCTCTGGATCCACTTCTTCTTCTGAAAACGGGTCCGGATCTTCATCATCATCCGGAACAACTGCCGGAGACACTTCCGGGAAAACGGATTCTGGAACAAATCAGAATCAGGGAGGAGATTCCGCTTCTGATCAGAATAAGACTGAGAACACAAGCTCCGATCAGACCAAGACAGAGAATACTGCTTCTGATAATAGTATAGACAGTACAGGAAAGGATTCTTCCGCATCTCTGCCCGTTACAGATACCGGAGATGAGAAGCCGGAATCAGATGCGGATCAGTCCGGAACCGCTGTGACACGGACACCGACCGGTTCCAGGACGGTCGTAGCGCCGGAATATGTTAAGGTGTCCAATTATCGTTTCGAGACGGTCGGCAAGGTTCCGGTCATTGCTGCACAGGATATGGACATCTACATGTCAAGAGACACCACGTCAAAGGCCGCAGGCCACATTCAGAAATACGGTATTATGTACAAGCTGAAGGATACGGGTGATGGGTGGCTCTATGTGGAATCCGGGGAGGTGCGAGGTTTCATTCCGGCATCCTCCATTAAATCCGAGGCTGCTGCCAGACACGTAATAGAAGCTCATTACAGAAATGGAAATGCACGGACTGCTGCGGATGAAGCTGCATTTGACTGGAGTCCGTATTATGCGCAGAAGACAGCAGAGATCTGGGACAATGAAGCTTTTACTTTTACAAATACAACAACCAGAGAAACTCTTGTAGAAAAGACCTTTCTGCTCACGACTGTTGCGTCAAATATAACGGAGCAGAAAGATGCAAACAGTACAGTTATCGGTACGATTCCGGCAAATGGTCTTCTGTACCGGATTGCAGATGCAGGAGACGGATGGCTGTATGTAGAATCCGGTGACTGCAGAGGCTTTATTCCAGAGAGCAGCGTACGCAGCGGGCGAAGCGTAACAGCAGAGGTGAATGCTTCCGGAGAGAACAATTATGCATCTGCTGAGCTTAAGGTCAGCCCAAAAGACAACAAGGCTTTCTATTACAGCCTTGCTTCTGTAACTGCCTACAGAGAGACAACAGACCTTGGGGCTTCGATCATCAAGAATGCTTCCTATTACATAGGAAATAATTATGTATGGGGCGGGACGAGTCTGACAGATGGAGCCGACTGCTCTGGCTTTGTGCAGACACTTTATAGCGAGTTTGGCATTTCTCTTCCCCGCGTTGCGCAGGAACAGGCACAGGTTGGAGAGAAGGTCGCCCTTGAAGACGCTGTTCCGGGAGATCTGTGTTTCTTTAGGAATGCATCTACGGGAGAGATCTACCACGTGGCAATCTATGCGGGCGATGGGAAGACTATTGAAGCTTATAGTTCTTCAAGAGGAATTATTGCTACTAATGTCTATACGCCGGATCTCTGCTGGTGTACACATGTGCTTCCGGATGATACGGATGAAGAAAAGGCCACTTTGACAACCGGAGATTCTGTAAGCATTACACCAGATTTTGTTGCTGGAGGGCAGTATGGATATGGAATCTGGGATCAGTTTTGTGCAGATAACACAACGGAACTTGGGCTGAAGGAGAAATATGGCACCTATGACAGCGAGGGATTTGGAAAAATCAATGGCAGATACGTTATTTCATGTTCAGCCTCCTTTGGCAAGGTCGGAGATATGATTGATTTTACACTGTCAAACGGTCAGATTCTGAAAACGGTAGTGGGAAGCAACATGGCTGTTACCGACAGCAAATGGGGACTTGCCGGTGGTAAAAACGCAATCTCCTTTATGGTTGCCGGAAGGACCTGGAAGGACGGACATAAGATCCCCGGAAGTGCTGATTTTCATCCGGAATGGAATGCCACAGTAAAGACAGCTAATAATTATGGATCCATCCTTGGATAATTTTCGGAAGCCATGAAAGGCGAAGGAGTAAACATGAGTGATTCGAATATCTTAAATGAAGAGAATTTTCCGGATGCAGACTGGTTTTATCTGAAAAATGGCAATATTGCCGCTGTGATCCGTGATCCGAAGGCAGAAAGCATTCGTGAGCAGGAATTCTCCAGACGTTATGACCTCTTTGCCGCTGTTTACGATAATTCCGATGAGAGCGCAGAGCAGAAGATCCTTGATTTTGAGAATGCATATAATCCCAGAGCGGGAAAGGCAATGTATGCCTATGTAAGTGACGGTCATGATTTCTGGCTGGCTGCCGTTGGAGAGGATCTCGAGAAAAAACTGGGCAGAAACCGTCAGGAAGCTGAAAAATACCTGAAGAAGGTTCTGGCAATCTGGAAAGGTGAGAAAATCACAAGCTGTTATTCTGTCGTCTTATGTGATGGACAATCAGGAAAAGAACTGGATCATGCAGAAGGCATTCAGTCAGACAGGAATGCTGCGGATAGCATTCTGCGCAGTTCGGGTCTGCTCAGAAAATACGCAACAGATATAGAAACAGAGCTGTATAGCGGTTTTCGGGAAATCACCGGGGTTCTGCATTCTGTAGAAAGCTATCAGCAGCAAAAGTCCGATTCTGCAGCACAGCTTTTGCATGACGGTGGCGACTATTATATCATCGTAAAGGGAGATCAGAAGCGTATGGTCTGCTTCCGTGCTTCGGATGGAAAGACACATTGTATTCCGGTCTATATCGGGAAGCAGGTGGCTGATCATGCAGCAGAAAGCCGGGGAACAGACTATGGAACGCAGAAGATATCTTTTGACAAACTGGTGGATCTCCTGCGCAAACCATCGTTTAGTGAGGTAAGAATTTATACAGCAGATAAAAGCGATGTGATTCGCGCCCAGATGATTCTGGATCAAACTGCTGCTGAATAATGGATAATATGACTGCGTGCACTGGTGTTGTAAACAGAAGAGATAATCAGGCGGAAAGTTATTGAAATTATGAATATAGAGTTTCTGGATAAACTGGAGGATAGTCCGATTGTAGCAGCAATCCGGAATGAGGAGGGACTGCATGCATGTCTGCAGACGGATGTGGAGATTGTATTTGTACTTTATGGTGATGTCTGCAGTATTTCAGGGATTACAGAGCAGATCGCCGCGGCAGGCAAAACCCCGGTTGTTCATCTGGACCTGATTGATGGCCTGAGTCAGAGAGAGGCCGCTGTGGATTTTCTTAAAGAAAAAACTGCCGCCAGAGGTATTATTACCACCAGGAGCAGTCTTATTTCCTGTATCAAGGAGAAAGGCATGGCTGCTGTCCTCCGTATTTTTATCCTGGACAGCAGAGCAATGGATACTGTTGGCAAGCTCACGCGGCAGAGCTATGCCTCACAGCCGGATGTGATAGAGGTGCTTCCCGGTACGCTGGCACCAAAGGTAATCAAGAATATTCGTCAGAAGGCGAATCTCCCATTGATCTGCGGTGGGCTGATCAGCGACCGCGAAGATGTAATGAATGCTCTCAACAACGGCGCAATAGCAGTATCTGCCACCAATCCTTCGATATGGGCGATGCTCTAGTCCATTTCTTTAGAAAGTGCCTGTAGATATTTTCAATATACAAATAAGGGTAAAGATCCTGGGAATATATATCAAGACAAAAACCCGGAAATATACAATATATTTTGTATACTTCCGGGATTTGTTTATCTATGAAGCTGGGATTCCATGCCAGGATTCCATTATACATAACGATACCTAAGCACCACCCTCTGGATCAGATCAAAGACGAGTCCGGATCCGAGAGAGAGCAGAGCTACCAGCAAACCTCCGGCAAGCAGAATATCCGCCCGGAACAGTCCCAGTCCTGTGAAAATAATCTCACCAAGGCCGCCTGCGCCGATCATCGCTGCCAGGGTTGCACTTGCAATCACTTCTACAAGACTGCTTCTGACACCTGCAAGAATCATAGGCAATGCCTGTGGCAGACGCACATGCCAGAATTGTTCCCGTCCGGTCATGCCAATTCCTGAAGCGCATTCCAGCATGAATGCCGGAACCCCGTTAAAGCCGACAATCGTATTCAGCAGGATTGGAGGAATTGCGAGAATCGTCAGTGCAGTCACTGCCGGACGGACACCTGTACCCATAATCGGAATAAACAGAAACAGAAGGGCAAGAGAGGGAACAACACGCAGGATCTGAAATGGAATAGACAGAATCCGTTCCTTCACAGGTGAGAGAGAAGCAAAATAGCCAGCGGGAATTCCGATTAAAGCAGCAATCGCAAGTGAGAGAAGGCTTACATAGAGATGTTCTCCGATCTGCGTTCCGATCTGTGAGGCGTTCTGCTGTATATATAGAAGCATTCCCTGTATCATCTTCTGTCACCTCTTTCCTTCCATATCATTCTGCGGAAGCTCCAGTTTCGAGTGGTTCTCGGCATACTTCAGCAGCAGATCAAGCAGGATTGCCAGACCCGCAGACAGCACGCTTCCCCATAGTATCTTTACAATATTCTGTGTCCGCATACCGGAGAAAAGAAGATCACCAAGACCACCAGCATTGATGCAGGAAGCAATGGTTGCGATACCGACCGTTGACACCATCGCCAGCCTGATACCGGTAAAAATAGCTGGTTTTGAAAGCGGCAGCTGTATCCTGCGCAGAATCTGAAGCTTTGTCATACCGATACCGAGTGCAGCCTCCCGGATTCCCGGATCTACATCCTGCAGTCCGGCCAGGAAATTGCGAAGAAGGAGGTACTGGTTATAAATCACCAGAACGGTTATGGCAGAGGGCATCCCCAGTCCTGTAAGAGGAATCAGCAGTGCGAAGAGTGCCATGGACGGAATGGAATAGATCACCGAAAAAAGCTGCACCAGAAAGGTACCAAGCTTGGGGATTTCCACGGATAAGATTGTCAGCACTGCTGCCAGCAGAACAGAAATGACGAGGGTAATCAGCACGATCTCCAGATGCTGCAGAAGGGGAACATATATTTTTTCCGGGTTTGCGATCAGATAGCGTATCATTCCATCACATCCTTCCAGAAATCCTCCTGTTCCCTGGCAGAAGAAATCAGTGTTTCCACAAATGGATCAGCAGGATGTCGAACAATTTCCTCCGGAGTATCAAATTGAAGCAGCTTTCCCTGGTCCATGATCATGACGCGGTTTCCAAGACGGAATGCTTCATTGATGTCGTGTGTTACCAGAAGGAAGGTGCGGTTCGTTTCTGAATGAATCCGTTTAAGCTCATTCTGGAGGTTCAGTCTTGTAATAGCGTCGATCGCACCGAAGGGTTCATCGAGCAGCATGATTTTCGGGTTGGTTACAAGCGCCCGCGCAAGTCCGATCCGCTGCTGCTGTCCGCCGGAGAGCTGAGAGGGATAACGGTTCCTGTATGTTTCCGGATCCAGGTCTACCAGACGCAGAAGCTCGGTTACCCGGTCGTGGATCCGGTTCTGGTCCCATTTCTCCAGCTGTGGAATGATACCGATATTCTGTTCGATGGTCATATGCGGGAAAAGCCCGACCTGCTGGATGACATAGCCCATACGACGTCTTACCACAATTGGATCGACTGTGGAAATATCTTCGCCGAACAGAATGATCTTGCCTTCACTTGGCTCAATGAGCCTGTTCGTCATCTTGAGCAGGGTTGTTTTTCCACAGCCTGAGGATCCGAGGATGGTGATAAACTCGCCTTCCTGGATCTCAGCATTTACCTGCTGAACGGAATATGTTTTCGCGTTATGGTACTTTTTTGAAACATTCTGATAATGTATAGCAATCATAAAATATGGTTATCCCTCTTCCCGGCCGTCAAAAGCTTTCAGGCACAAAGCATTTGAAAAAATATTTGAGCAGCCGCTTTCCATTGGATGTGTTGCAGAATGCCGATCTGATTGTATTCAGGTTCAGGAGATGCTGTCGTAAAATTCCTTTGCCACATCCTCATATTCCTTCTTATCAATATCCACCTCTGCATTCAGCTTTGTCAATACCTCTGTGGTAAGCTTTTCGTCTACAGTATTCAGAACATCCTCCGCCTTCGGATTGAGCTTCAGTGCATCATTGCGGATAACCGGTGCCAGGTTGTAGGGCGGCCATGCCTGCTTGTCGTCCTCCAGGAGAACGAATTTATCCGTTTCCGAGAGAGCACCCTCTGTTGTATATGCAGGAGCTACATCTGCTTCGCCACTGCTGACAACCTGATATTTCAGACTGTTGTCATATACCTTCGTGGACTTGAAATTAAATGTTCCATAGACCTCATTCAGCCGGGGAAGACCGTCCTGCCGCTGATCAAATTCACCCTGAGAGGCGAAGTTCAGCTCGGAGGCATGCTTCTGCAGATCGGAAATGGTGGTAATGCCGTATTCGTCCGATACTTTCTTGCTGATGAAGAGGCCCTGCCCGTCATTGCCGGGTGCATAATTCAGCCATGTCGCATCAAATTTGGTGGCATACTGCTTTTTTACCTCGTCATAGACCTGCTGCGGATCCGTAATCGGGTCCTCCTTCAGAATCGAGATAAGGCCTGTACCGGTGTACTCCGGATATACATCAATGTTGTCGCTGATCAGACTTGTGTGGATCAGAGAGGAGGAAATGTCGAAGGTACGTTCTACCTTAAAGCCGGCATCCTCGAGTGCGAGTGCATAGATTTCAGCTACAATTTCATTCTCCGTAAAGTCCTTGGAGCCAACACGGAGTGTCCCTTCCTTTGCTTTTCCGGATTTCACCTCCGCAGAAGCAGAAGATGACTGTACTGTGGATGAGGAAGAGGTACTGGAAACCGATGAGGGGCTACCTGTCGAGAACTGGCTGCTTCCGCATCCTGAGAGAAAGGCAAGGCTGGAAGTAAGTGCGAGAATAGTGAATCTGGAAAGAATGTTCTTTTTCATATATTTTCCTTTCTTCAATGTTAGAATTTTCAATAATAAAAATAATAGAACCTTCGTTATGAACCCTTCAAATATAGAATCTTCAATTATAGATATAGAATATAGATATAGAACCTGATGTTATTCTGGTATTTTACTGGTTTATATTTTCTATAATTTATTGTTATTGATTTTACCGGTTCTGTGACGCGTTCAGTGCCTGGTCCATATCATGAATAAGGTCCTCGATATCCTCAATACCTACGGACAGACGAAGCGAATCGGGATATACACCAGCCTTGGCATTTTCCTCTGCTGTGTGTCCGAAATGGGTGGAGGAAGCAGGATGTACGATCAGTGACTTCGCATCTCCAACATTGGTCATGTAGTCAAAGATGCGCACCTCCTTCAGTGTACGAAGTGCAGCTTCCTGGCCGCCCTTCACACGGATGGACATGATCGCTCCGGGTCCCTTCGGGAAGTATTTCTCTGCGAGTGCATGGTATGGGCTGGATTCCAATCCTGGATAAAGGACTTCTGTCACGGCCGGATGCTGTTCCAGAAATTCAGCGAGCTTCTGCGCATTGGCAACATGACGTTCCATCCGGAGCGACAGTGTCTCCATACCCTGAAGGACATAGAAGGCTGTCTGCGGGCTCATATGGGCGCCGAGATCTGTCAGATAAGTGATACGCAGGCGTTTGGTAAACATCTCGCGTTTCAGTGTCTCCGGATCAATCCAGTCCTTGAAGTCCTTATAAAAAGCATCAAATTCCGGAAAGCGTCCGTTCAGATAGTCGAATTTTCCGCTTTCTACTACCATACCAGCAATGTTCACACCGTGTCCAGAGAGATATTTGGTAGCAGAGTAGCAGACAATATCAACTCCATGCTCAAACGGACGGAACAGGTAGGGCGTAGCAAAGGTATTGTCAATGACAACCGGGATGCCATATGAATGTGCAAGCTCTGTAATTCGGTCTACATCCAGAATGTTCATTCCCGGATTTCCAAGTGCTTCTATATAGATTGCCTTTGTCCGGTCATCAATATAGTTGCGGTAGGATTCAATATCTGTTTCATCATTGATAAATCTTCCCTCAATACCGTACAGCGGGAGCGTCTTCTGAAGAAGAGTAGTCGTACCTCCATAGAGCGTGCGGACGGAGACAATGTTGTCCCCCTGGTGAGCAAGTGTCAGAAAAGTATCGGAAATCGCCGCCATTCCTGAAGCAAGGGAAACCGCTGCGCTGCCGCCCTCAAGAGAGGTGAGACGTTTCTCCAGCACACGGTTTGTAGGGTTGGAGAAACGCACGTAGGAATCGCCTTCCTCTTCATATTTGAATAATCTCAGGCAGCGCTCATAGCTTCCCAGCTCAAAGGCCGCGGTCTGGTAAATCGGAACTGCCTTGGAAAGAAAGTGTTTGGAAGGATCATAGCCTGCATGCAGCTGTCTTGTAGTAAAGCCTAAATGTTCATCATTAAATGCTTCGTAACTCATATTACTCCTCCGGATATATTACCTTTGAGCTTCTGCTAAAGGATTATCGATATGCTATCATTCATCTGCTGCTATAAGATTATTGAGATGCTATCATTCATCTGCTGCTATAGGATTATCAAAATGCTGTCATTTATCTGAAAATGATTTGACCACCTGGCTAAGTCAGAGATCAAACCGGGGTACTTTCTGTCTTTCTTGGTACCAGCTCTAATGCACTGACCGGACAGGTGCTGGCACAGATTCCACAGCCGTTACATTCAGGCATTTTGAAATCAAGCTTCGCACTTTTGCCCTTGCCGGTCATGGAAATGACGTCGAACCGACATCGCTTTACACAGCGGCCGCAGCCGATGCATTTATCAGCATCATAGGAAATGATATGGGGCGCCTTTGGCCAGAAGCCAACGCTCTTGCGGTCCCGCTGCACCCGGAAGAGGTAGCAGTCCGTCGCATTGCAGTTGCAGATTCCGTGATCACTGATGGTATGAACAAGTCCTGCCTTGTCTGCATCCCGGATGACCTGCTTTGCCTGCTCTTTTGTGATAGGATCCGAAACACCTCTGGCCATAAAGCTGTTGTCACCATGTACAAAGTTGATGCAGGTATTTGTCGGATCCCCGTCTTTCCCGCCGAGACATTTGCAGTCACATCTCGCCAGATACAGTGGACTTTTCTCGTGATCGATAAAGTCGAGCATCTCCTGCAGCGATATGATGACATCACTGGTCGGGCGGACAGCAGGATCCGGATCCAGGCTCTGTTCGTATTTGTTGAAATACCATGCGTCCAGACTGATGCGCAGATGTGCGGGGAGTGAATGGTAGCGCCTCGTCTCACTTACACTCATGACATCCAGCATACCGTAAAAATTATTCAGGGTATAATCATAATTCTCTGCGGAGGCATCCATCGGATTCTCCGGTGTATCTGCCCGACGGACCCGTGCAAGAACACCTCTGTGAAATGCATCTTCTACATAGGAAGGGTCCATCTCACGATAAGGAATTGGTTTTCCATCAAAAGACAGAATGAATGCCTGATCTTCCTTCGTAAAGAAAAAATCAATCAGACGTACAGCTGTCTCAGGCATGTCAAACCTGCGGCCGATCTCAAGCTCCTCTTTCGTGAGATCGCCGGAATTATATCCCTGATATTCATCCTTAAGTACGTATGGAGCTGCTGCAGCAATATTGATATGGTCCTGTGGTTTAATATTCTGCATAAGCCCTCCTGTTTTTTTGCATATCATAGTTTGCCGATAGGAAATATAAATTATTTAATATGCATAACCTACCACTTGCGTAGGAAATTGTCAATCATTTTTTTGATCATTTTTTCAATCACTTTTTTATGACCATTTTATCTGTTTTTTACCAGCATTTTTTCTATAGAGAGGGAGATCACGTGTAAACATACTTAATTTTTCATTGCCTCTTTTCGAATGTCTCAAATTTGAGTATACTTAATGAGTCTGGTTTTTCCATACGATAAGCCTGCATATGTCGGCACGTAAATATGTTAGCGGGTTATATGGGATATATACTGGCATTTCAGCCATGACACAATGGCCACAATATTCAAGTACTATAAAGATATAATAATAGAGGAAGAGAGTATGAAAAGTATTACAGAGATCATCAACCAGTTTGATTCCCTTGTGTGGGGCATACCGACGCTGGTGCTGCTTTTGGGAACGGGTGTTTTTCTGAGCATCCGGCTTCGGTTTATTCAGTTCCGCAGGTTCGGTTATATTATGAAGAAAACTGTCGGTCAGCTGTTCACACGCAAGGAGAACCAGAAGGGCAGTCTGACACCTGTGCAGGCGCTAAGTACGGCACTTGCAGGAACGGTCGGCACCGGAAATATTGCCGGCGTAGCAGGTGCCATTGCGCTGGGCGGTCCGGGTGCCATTTTCTGGATGTGGATTGCAGCATTGTTCGGGATGTGTACGAAGTATTCCGAGATTCTATTGGCTGTACATTTCCGCAAGAAGAATACGAATGGTGATTTTGTCGGTGGACCCATGTATTATATTCAGAATGGACTGGGCAGGAAATGGCACTGGCTGGCTGTCCTGTTCTGTATTTTTGGTTCTATTGCTGCCATTGGCACCGGCAATATGACACAGATCAATACCATTGCCACCTCTATTGGTTCGGTCGTGACTTCCTTCCATCCGAATATTTCACAGAGTGATCTGCAGGCCCTTTATATGGTCATTGGTATTGCCGGTGCGGTGCTGGCCATTCTGGTGCTGTTTGGCGGTATGCAGAGAATCGGCAGTGTGACAGAGCGGCTGGTTCCCGTCATGGCACTGGTCTATATAGTATCTGCTCTTGTTGTAATCCTTGGAAATGCAAACATGATTGGCGGTGTGTTTGCTCAGATCTTTTCTGGCGCATTTGATCCGAAGGCAATCAGCGGCGGGCTTGCAGGCGTGGCCATGCAGCAGGCGATCAAAGCGGGATTTGGTCGTGGTATTTTTTCCAATGAGGCCGGTCTTGGTACAGCGCCGATCGCGCATGCTGCTGCTGATGTAGAGCATCCGGTGCAGCAGGGCATGTATGGCGTATTTGAGGTCTTTGCCGATACCATTGTGATCTGTACGCTGACGGCTTTAGCCATTCTGATTTCCGGACAGGCGGAGGCATTTTATGGAAAGTCAGCCGGAACAGATCTGACCATCCTTGCGTTTGGAACGATGTTCGGGACAAAGATTGCATCTTTAATCATAGCAGTATGTATTGCCATGTTTGCATACTCCACACTGCTTTCCTGGAGTCTTTATGGAAGCCGCTGCTTTGAATTTATGTTCGGCACAATCGGGGGCAGAGTATATCAGGCAATCTATGTATGCTTCATTGTAGTTGGTGCAAATGTCAAGCTGGGACTGGCCTGGACGATTGCAGATGCGTCCAATGCGCTCATGTCCATCCCGAACCTTGTGGCTGTATTGCTGCTTTCTCCGGTCGTCGTTCAGCTGACAAAGGAGTACAAGGGCTTGTACCATTGACCATGTGTACCCTGTGCTTCTGTGTGACCTCCGGGATATACGCACATTCTTTTGGATTTGTCCAGAACGTTTAAAATCTTGAAAATATACTTGAAAATTTGTTCAATATGCAATAAAATATAGATGTTTCGGAACGTAATACTATGTGAAATATCTATTATTGTGTACTGGAGATCAGGGAGTCAGTCAAAAAACGGCAGGTACGTTCTGCCGTCTGTTGACTGACTTTTTCTTTTGATTTTCACTCTTATCCGGGGTCTGAGAAAGAAACCAGATCTGAGAATGAAAACGGATCTGAGAATGAAAACGGATCTGAAAAAGAAACCAAAGAATCTGAGGAATCCGGAATAGCAAGGGAGGTTTTTTCTGAATGATGGCAAAGTATGTGATGGCATTGGATTCTGGCACAACCAGCAACCGCTGTATTCTGTTTGATGAGAAGGGGCAGATCTGCAGCATGGCGCAGAAAGAGTTTACGCAGTATTTTCCGCATCCGGGATGGGTGGAGCACGATGCCAGTGAGATCTGGCAGAGTCAGCTGCAGGTTGCCCGTGAGGCGATGCAGAAAATCGGAGCATCTCCAAGTGAGCTCTCTGCGATCGGCATCACCAATCAGCGAGAGACAACCATTCTGTGGGACCGCAGAACCGGACAGCCGATTTCCCATGCTATTGTATGGCAGTGCCGCAGGACAGCTGATTTCACGGAAAACCTCAGAGAAAACAGACCTGAGATAGTAGACATCTTCAAGAAAAAAACAGGTCTGATCATAGATCCGTATTTTTCCGGCACAAAGATCCGCTGGATTCTGGACCATGTGGACGGTGCGCGGGAGATGGCAGCAAACGGTGATCTTTGCTTCGGTACCGTGGACAGCTGGCTGATCTACAAGCTGACCAAGGGCAAGGTGCATGTGACCGATTATTCGAATGCATCACGAACATTGCTGTTCAATATCAATACACTGCAGTGGGATGAGGAGCTTTGCGATATACTGGATATACCGATGAACATTCTCCCGGAGGCAAAGCCTTCCAGCTGCATCTATGGGGAGTCTGACGCGGAATTTTTCGGGGCGCCGATCCCGATTGCCGGAGCGGCAGGAGACCAGCAGGCGGCGCTGTTCGGACAGACCTGTTTTGAGCCTGGTGAGGCAAAGAATACCTATGGAACTGGCTGTTTCATGCTGATGAATGTCGGGAATAAGCCGGTATTCTCTCAGAACGGCCTTCTAACGACAATTGCATGGGGTCTTAACGGTGAAGTAAACTATGCATTGGAGGGATCAGTGTATGTGGCGGGTGCTGCTATCCAGTGGCTGAGGGACGAGCTGAAGATTGTGGATTCCTCACCGGATTCCGAGTACTTTGCCACACGGGTGCCGGATACAAACGGATGCTATGTAGTGCCAGCTTTTACAGGCCTTGGTGCTCCATATTGGGATCCCTATGCGCGAGGGGCGATTACCGGTCTTACCCGTGGTGTCAACAAATACCATATTATCCGTGCGACCCTTGAATCGCTGGCATTCCAGACCAATGATGTTCTGCATGCCATGGAGCTGGATTCCGGTATTCATCTGTCCTCTCTGAAGGTTGACGGCGGAGCCAGCATGAACAATTTCCTGATGCAGTTCCAGGCAGATCTGATCAATAAACCCGTCAGACGTCCTTCCTGCGTAGAGACAACTGCGATGGGCGCCGCTTATCTGGCTGGTCTGGCTACCGGTTTCTGGAGCTGCAGGGATGATGTTCTGCACAACTGGTCTATAGATTGCGAATTTACACCGCACATGGATGAGGCGACCCGTGAGAAGGAGCTGAAGGGCTGGAAGAAGGCTGTACGGTCTACACTTGGCTGGGCCAGGGATTAAATGCCTGACTGCTGTCTGACAGAGTCCTTCAATTGCTATTGCAATTTGCGCGCAGAGAATGCAATAATGTAATTGCCTCGTACAGGGAACATGGCAGGGGATGTACAAGGATTAATGGTAATAACGTATCAGGAACCTGGGCAATAGAAATATTCATGGAATGGGAGCGTGATGACGATGGCAGATCTGAAGGATTGGTCTCTGCATTATAACGGGAAGTTTTTCTGGGTGCGCGGTTATGTGTTCCGGAAGTTTGATGTGAAGGATGGAACACCAGTCACAACCTCGGCGATTATCCGGGTAGATAAGGATACGGAGGGTCTGGATATTTATACCGGTCACTCCTATTACAGATGTGATTACTCAATGCATGCAGAGGACAGCGGGGATCTGTCCTATGAGAGGCTTCTTCCGGGAATTACGAAGTCCAATGCGATTCCGGAAGATGTACGGATGGCTGCTGCCGAACAAAGACAGAGAATGCGGTCAGAAGAGCACAAGAGGTAAAGCTGGATGCGGATAGCTGCCTGCGAAATTGAAACAGGCTGCAGATATATAGATGTGATAAATAGAAATAAGGATAAAGTTCTGGTGCAAAAGTACACCAGGGCTTTATTTTTTTGTGTCGTAAACAGGAAACGTTCATGTCACTTACATCAATTGAGAAGTGCACTAAAAGCAAAAACGATTTGAGAAATGCACAAAAAGTGGAAACGATTTTTGTGAAAGATCGTTTCTTGAAGTTTCCCAGAGCAATTCTTATAATAAAAGCAAAAGGAAACTAAAATGTATAAATCAGTTTCCTTTGCGCGATTTGATGTTCAGGAGTGGATAAGAATGATCTATACCTGCATCTGGATGTCAGAGTGTTAACAGAAATGATCTGTACTGTATAGATCAGGTTATAAGGAGTGTTGAAAAATGCAGAAGAGAGCCGGCAGGGCAAAGATTGAAGACAATCCGTTAAAGAAAGAGATTCTGGAGCAGACGATTGTTCTGTTTAATAATGAAGGACTTAAGTTCACGATGGATGAGCTTGCGGCAAAGCTTCACCGGAGCAAGAAGACAATATATACGATTTTCCCGGATAAGAAGGCACTGCTCGATGACATGGTGGATTATGTCTTTGATGGAATCAAGCGTTCCGAGCAGGAAGCCTGGGAAGACAGCAGCCTTGATACGGTAAGCCGTCTCAGGAAGGTACTGGGAGCAATGCCCGAGCAATACCAGACTGTGGATTTCCGAAAGCTCTACGTGTTAAAGGATAAATATCCTGAGATTTATCAGCATGTGCAGCAGCGTCTGGAGAACGGATGGGAGCAGACAATGGCACTTCTCGGACAGGCCATGTATGAGGGAAAGATCCGGCAGATCTCTATTCCGGTATTCAAGACAATGTTCCAGGCAACGCTGGAGCAGTTCTTCCAGAGGAACGTCCTTGTAGAAAACGGAATTCCCTATAACCAGGCGCTTCAGGAGGTTGTAAACATACTGATGGACGGAATTACAATCAGGTAATCGGAGGATTGATTTGATGGATGACAAAGCAAGAAGAATATTCGGAAATGTGATTGATGATAAGGACTACAAGGCTGCCTGCCGTTCAAAGGAACGGTTCGCCAGAAAATTTGGAGATGATGCGAATGCGTCTTATCCTACAATCATCAGGAAAAATCCATATATCGGAAAGTCTCTTGGGGTCAGTGATATCCGTCTGGTGACAGATCCACGAGAGAAGGGCGATGAAGCGTTTGATCTCGATAAGGGAATCATCGTTGGAAATATCCGGATGGGTTTTGGACACTATCGTATCTCCATGGCGATGGCATCTGCTGCGCATGCGCTTGGATACAAGCCTTATTGGATGGATCTGAACTCCTTTCCTCAGACGGCATGTACAAAGGTGATCAGCGCGCAGAATGACCTTTATTCCCTCGGGTCACGCATTTCACAGAAGAATGTCTTGTTCAATAAGGCTGTGTGGGAGCCGGTCAATTATGAAGGCTTCCGGAAGCTTTCCTATAACGCCTCAGATCAGAAAAATGCTGAAATAATGGCCGCAGTGTACCGGAATGTTCCGAAGGAGATCCCGGTGATTGGCACCCATGTGTGGCCGGCGCAGGCGGCGCTCCATGCCGGTATGAAATACGTGGTCAATGCCATCCCTGATAACTGGCCGATGGCTCTTCATCTGGCAGAGGGCAGCGTACACACTGTGCAGACACACAGTGCCTATATCGGTTACCGTGTTCTGAATGGGATGCAGGGGAAGAAGGTACTGAAGCCGATGCCGGCCGGAAGTCTGATTTATACCGGTCACTATGTCGATGATGAGCTTGTCCGGAATATTGAGACAGACTGCCAGGCGCGCATTGCGAGGAAAACAGATGGAAAACCGATGCGCTTTCTTCTGACCATCGGCGGGGCCGGTGCACAGAAGGATATTTTTTCCGCAGTGATCCGGCATCTCCTGCCTCTTATCCGTGACAGGAAGGCAGTTCTGTATATCAATGTCGGCGACTACAAAAATGTGTGGGATGAACTGCTTCATGAGATTCCGCAACTTTCTGACATTGCCACAGAACACTTTAATAACTGGACGGACACTGAAAAATTCTGCACAGAAGCACTGAGCTGCGATGTAGAGGGTGTCCATGCATTCTGGCATGAGAATATTTTTGAAGCTGTGTATGTGACAAATCTACTGATGAGAAGCTGCGACGTGCTTGTGACAAAGCCAAGCGAGCTTTCTTTCTATCCGGTGCCAAAGCTGTTCATACACCGGATTGGCGGACATGAGAAATGGGGAGCCATTCACTCAGCGGAGATCGGCGACGGAACATTGGAGTGCGATGATATTCCGCACGTGCTGCAGATGATTGATCTGTTTATGCAGGACAGAGATTTTCTGAAGGAAATGTGCCAGAACATTATCACAAACAAACCCATCGGCATCTATGACGGAGCGTACAAGGCTGTACAGATTGCAATGGGAATGAAAGTTTAAACAATTTATTGGGAGGGCAGAAGCAATGCAATTGAAACCTGTAACGAAGAAGGTAATCTGGCTGTTTGCGATCGGGCAGCTTGGATGGTCACTGATGTCCGCAATTCTCACGAACTTTATTGAGGCTTTTTACCAGCCCGATACGGTATCTGTGGGTGAGGGGATGCTGTATTTCATTCCCCAGGGCCGTGTAATCTTTGGTGTATTCACGGTGATCGGAGGCATATATGCACTGGGCCGGGTGTTCGATGCGGTTACGGATCCCTGGATTGGCAATCTGTCTGACAAGAGCCGTAACCCGAAGGGGCGCAGAATTCCATTTATGAAGAGGGCGGCAATTCCACTGGCTCTGATTACGATCATGGTCTACATCTGCCCGGGTAGAGGGGCTGCGGATGCTTCCGCACTTGGTGGAAGAGGCATCCTGAATGCCGTCTGGGTACTTGTGATGATGCTGCTTTTCTACCTTTTTATGACAATATACTGTACGCCATACAATGCGCTGATCGCGGAGCTCTCCAGGGACCAGAAGACACTGGCAGATATTTCAACAGCAATTTCCTTTACCTTTATCTTCGGTTCAGCCATCGGTTATATGGCTCCGACGATCTGGAGCGCAATTACACCTGCGGTAGGAAGCCGTGTATGGGCGATGCGGATCGTTTTCGTAGTGCTTGCACTGATTGCCATGGTATGCTGCCTGGTACCCGCACTGACGATCAAAGAGAAGGATTACGTCGATGCGAAGCCATCAGAGGGAAACGCATTTTCTTCCCTCGCAAAATGCTTTTCAAATAAGAACTTCCGGATCTTTGTAGGATCGGATATCTGCTACTGGGTCGGCATTACAATGTTTCAGACCGGACTGCTGCACTATGTGACCGTCCTGATGAAGCTTGCTGAGAGCTGGAGCACCATTCTATATATTGCCATGACGCTTCTGTCGGTAATGTGTTATGTGCCAGTCAACCGCCTCATGAGAAAATTTCCGAAAAAGCGTCTGGTGGTATTTGCCTTTCTGGGCATGTGCCTCGTATTTGCCATCACAGGTCTTTCCGGCTTCTTTGGTCTGCCGGGCATCGTGAGCGGTGTGCTCGTCGTAATCTGTGCATCCTTCCCCATGGCTATTCTCGGCATTATTCCGCAGACAATCGTGGCGGATATCGCAAAATCCGATGCGATCACAACCGGAGAGAATCATGACGGAATGTTCTTTGCAGCAAGAACCTTCTCGATGAAGCTGGGACAGTCACTGTCCATTCTTCTGTTCACATCACTTGGAACGATCAGCGTAGCAACCGGGCTTGGCTACCGGATCGCGGCCTTCGCTGCCGTTGATTTCTGCCTTGCAGGTGCTGTAGTGCTCCACTTCTACAATGAGAAAAAGGTGCAGGAGATACTTCAGAAAAACAGTTTTGAAAAGTGATACGCCTTTGAAAAGTAACGAAATCCAGGTATGAAGTTTTATACGTCTTTCAAAATCAGAAACCGAAAAAAAACTCAGATATTACGGACTTATTTTTCGTCCTGATTGTAGCGTTCCTCAATAATCTCTACCGCCTCCTGTCTCTGCCGTATGTCTACATCGGCATAATGGGAGGCGGTAACCTCTATACTGGAATGGTTTAAAGCTTTGCTCGTCAGATGTATGTCCCCAGTCGCCTGATACAGATTGGTACCGAAGGTACTTCTCAGCTTGTGCGGCGTAATATGTTTGCCGGGTACGGCTCCCTGGGTATATTTCTTTACAATGCGCTCTACGGAACGAACAGTGATCCGATGTCCTGTACCGGACAGAAAGAGGGCATTTTCTGATGGGTCATCAGTATGTCTTTCATTTTCAAGGTAATCCCTGATGGCGATTCGCGCATTATCATTCATGAATACGTCAGGGTCATTCCCGCCGCCTTTCCTGTGTACATTGATGCGGGATTCCTTCCAATTGATGTCGTCCAGGTCAATACCGACACATTCCGACACACGGATCCCGGTATTGAGCATGAGAGCGAGGAGAGCAGTGTCGCGGTATTTTGTCCTGTCGGCAAATTTCTTCTGCCTCCCAACAAGAGTATCACCGGTCTGAGCAGCCTGCATGACAGAATTCACTTCCTCAACGTTCATCGCCGTTATGACAGGTTTATGGTGCTTCAGCTTCAGGCGGTATGCTGCGGCAGGGTTAATTGTAATCAGACGATACTGCTCAAGATAGTTGTAGAGAGATTTGATCGCGGAAAGCTTCCTGGCTTTGCCGGCTTCCTGGTTTGTAGTGGGGAGTACCTTGTCATTGACAGAATGGCGTTTATAGGCATCAATGTGGAGAAAGTAGTCGTCAAAATCAAAATTTGTAAGCTGCTCCAGAAATTCCGGCGTAAGAGTCCGCACATCTTTTTTGCGGTAATCCGCAATGTAAGTCAGAAAGCCACGGATATCATAGATGTAGTTCAAAATAGTCCGTCTGGACGTGGATCCGGTTGCCATATAGCTGACGTAATTGCGCATAAAGTCCGGAAGGTTTTCCAGAAGGTCATTGACGCGTTCCATGTTGAGAATGTCTTGTTCCTGATAATACTTCATAAATTACTCATTTGTCCTTTCAATCAGTCAAACAGTATAAGTCCATGATCCATTATAAATCTATGTATAAATCTATGCATTCAGAGTGAATGTATTATAAAGGCATGCGGATAAGGAGTGCCAGTTAATGCAGATCTCTTGTCAACCCAGAATGCGGATCTAGTGGATGGGATTTGTTCATTCTGGTTTATTTTACTCCTTAAAGTATTAATCAGCAAGTATTATGTCGCAAAATTGATATTTTACGACATAATAATCGGACCGCGCACAATCAATTCCTTCTACTTCTATTCTCTGTTATAGCCGATTAAATCCAGACATGGTGAAAGGGCCGTTGCTATAGTTCTTTGGAACAAAAAATTCCCGAAAAGAACCAGGATGGAACTTTTCGGGAACATAGATCGTCATGCAGCGATTACCTTTAGATTTCTTTCCTCCCATTTCCGTCGAACCGGAGGTAAAGCAACCTCTCCTACAGCAGAGATTTTATCTGCAAGAGTAATCACCCAGCCTTCACGTGTCTTTGGGGGTGTTGCCATCAGCGGAAACATGTGATGACGGCAGATATCATAGACAGTTTCCCTGTTCTCCGGATCTGCGAAAAACACAGAAAGATCCGCAGATTCAACTGGATGTATTTTGCACATTTCTGGTCCTGAGCTAAAATGGCTTCGATCGAGGATGCCGAGATCGTGGCACAGACATCCAATCACAAGTGCCTTTGTATCCACCTGCAGATGCAGCATTTTCATCATATTGCATATGCCCAGCGCAATAAATGTCACATTCAGCGAATGCATACCAACTGTAGAGGAATGATGATGGCATTGTGACAGAGCCTCCCGGAATTTCAAACTGGACAGTACCGGGCGGCCGTATTTTTCAATGTTATCAATATTCTGTTTCTGCAAAATGCTCATTTCCTTTCTATAAAAAAATCATTTAACAGATTAATAATCGACACAGCACAGTGATGAAAGTCAATATGATAAGACCCATCTTTCCTATTATAGTCATTTTATTTAAAAAAATGTGAAATATTTATAAAAATAAAATAATCCTGTCCATTACCCCCGTGTAACAGACAGGACCGTCTTCTTTTTCAGCCGATGGAATAGAAAATTATTTGCATCTTTATAAAATGATATGCAATAGTCTGGTTTAGCCAGGTAACATTGTTTACTGAGAAACATTATCCGCCATCGTAGTGGCATCTGTTGCGTAGGTGGAGTCATCCGGTTCAGTACCGGGCTCGTAGTAAATGACAATCGCTACGCCTGCATCGATATTTTCATAGATGGTCTGTGCGACATCGGAAGGCAGATTCAGACAGCCGTTTGAACCATTTGTCTTATAAATATCTCCGCCAAAGGATGTACGCCAGTATGCATCATGCAACCCTTCGCCTTCGAAAAACGGCATCCAGTAATTCACTTTCGTTTTATAATTGGCACCTACCAGCGTAGACGGACTCTCCTTATATGCCAGAGGGAAGATTCCAGTCATAGTTCCCTGATTCTTTGAAAGATTGCCGCTGACCAGATCGCTCTCGATAACCAGACTTCCGTCTTTATAGAACCAGAGATGCTGCTTGGTCAGATCTACCTCTACATAGGTGCCATCCAGATCATCCGTTCCGTTTCTCTTATAGTAATACGGGTTTCCGTAATCATTGGTCTGATAATAGATGGGTTCTCTGCTGACGGACTGTCCGGCCTCCAGATCCTTGATCAGCTCAGCAGTCTCAGAATCCTCATCGATGGTATAGCCGTATTCCACCTTGCCGAGCGGAAAATCAATCGTCAGACCGGTGGTTGTCTTGAATTGCTTTTCAATATGGCGGGTATTGTATTTATTAGCCAGATCGCTTACATACGCAGCTGCCTTATCCTGGTCAACCGTACAGCTTCCATCATCCTTAATGGTAAGCCAGTCCTTGAAGGTGTCGTATTTCAGCTCCTCCGTCTGCTCGCCAAACTGATACGTGATAACCATGTCCTTGTAAGCCTGCAGCTTCAGTTCCTTGTTCTTTTCATCTGCCTCCTGCTGAAGTGCTGTTGTATCTGTATCCACGGTTTTGGAGGTATAGCAGCTGTCCGGAATGGAAATATCAAGTGTTCCGGAAAGAGTTCCCTCTGATGAAGCGTTTTCGATTGCCTCTTTCACCGCAGCCTGAAGCTTTGTATCGTCCACCTCATTGCCCTGTACCGGCTGGGTGACAACATAAGTATTGGAGGACTGGTCCAGTGTAACGGCGCCTTCTACAGACTCAACTCTCGGCACGCTGAAATTCGAGCTGCTTACAAATGAGTCAAACGTCGATTCATCAAAAGAATAGATGGTATCGGCTGAAAGTACACTTCCACTTGTGACATTACGGATATAGGAAACCAGGCTTTCTGTCTGCGCCTTTTTTGCTTTTTCAAGGTCTTCTGTAAGTGTAGTCTGATCCAGTGTGTACCCATAATCTGATAAGTCTCCGCTGAGCACCGTCTGACCATTCTCTGTGATATCGACAGTTACCGGCTGAGTATTGTTTATAATCTGTGCACTCAGCTCGGATGGTGTCATACCGGAAATATCTTTTCCATTGAGGGTGGTATTCCGGATAAATCCATCTGAATTTTTAGCATGTAGATACATGCCAAATATCAGAATAATACCCAGAATGACAACAGCAAGCATGACAAGCAGGATGATCGTTCCTGTACCGGGTTTCTTTTTTCGTCTGTTTGTTACAGATGTTGTATTGCTCAATATGATTCACTCTCCTGTTTCGTATAACTGAAATCCACACCTTAAGTTGGCATGGATTGATTTACATTGTGTAAAATATAATTATAACCATATATGGTAAAAAAAGTATTACATACTACAAGATTTACCTGTCAAAATTTGCATAATAACACCTGCATCCTGAATGAATGGGGTGCACTGATCCATAAGGCAGAAGGTCCATAAGATCCATAAGATTTACAATCTCTGCGTGCTATTCAGATCAGCATGCCGAGCACAATCAGAAACTGGGCTGCGATATAGGTCGGCATGATACCGGCACCACTTTTTTTCCTGAAAACGTTAAACGCCAGGATGGTATCGGAAACAATAAACAGAATGGTTCCCACCCAGGTGACGATTCTTCCGGCGGTTTTCCCTGTCATGTACATTAGATAGGAGCTGAAGCTCATTGCAAGAATGACTGCCATATACAGACCGACAGGTAAGCGCATCTGCCTGTCAACAGAAGGCATCAGATTCTGCACAACGATGATCAGATACAGGATATACCCCATCAGGACCACAATGACCGGGATTGGACGCAGCCATGAGAACTTTGTGTTTCTCAGGTATTCCAATATGTAAAAGACATGACCCGCCAGGAAGGAGGCAAGCCCCGGGATGAAATATTTGTCATCAAGCAGGAAAGTATCTCCCAGAAATCCACAGAACAGGGCGGGTACCAGCAGATATCGGATTTCAAGACCCAGTGCCACTGCCGAGGAAAGGTAAAACACAATCAAAACCGGCATGAGCAGCGGCTTTACATAACGCTCTCTGACCGTGTAACGGAACCGCAGATCCAGAATACTCAGAATACAATAGGCCACCAATGAAACGATCTGTATAATAGATGCCATAATCTTGATTATTCTCCCTCATTGTTTTTCCAAAATCCGGTCAACATCGGTAAAAGTCTGTGACTTCTATTTTGAAGCAGGCAGTTATATTTTTCAGTCAGCAACCCGCATTACCGTTTCTACGGACCGTACGCATTTGTTTTCAACCAGATCATCCAGGGCGTCACTGACGATTGTCTTGTCCACATTTGCAAAAATGAAGATCAGTGGTACTAGTGGAGCGCGGGAGACTCCATCCTCTGATCCGGAATTTTTTGCGGGACGCTGGATAGCCGTTTCGATGCTGATGCCGTGGGCACCGAGTATCGTTGTGATCTTTCCCATGACACCGGGAATATCCTCGGCTGTCATTCGGACGTAATACTTGTTGCTGCCCTCTCCTATGAAACGAAGGTCTGCATCGTAGCGGAGCTGCGGAACAATGTCGTAGGCAGAATCCTTTTCCCATTTTCTGGCTACGCCGATGACATCACCCATTACGGCGCTTCCCGTTGGAAGCGGACCGGCACCTCTTCCGTAGAACATCAGGTTATCTACGGCATTTCCAGTGATAAATACGGCATTGAATTCATTGCGGACATTTGCCAGAGGATGGCTCTCAGGTATCAGAGAGGGTTCCACGCTTGCGGCAACTTCCCCATTCTCCTCTCTCGCACTGGCGAGAAGCTTGATCCGGTAACCGAAGTCTCTGGCAAAGGCGATATCCTCAGATCCTATCTGTGTGATGCCCTGCGTCGGAATCTGTTTAGGTCCGACACCAAGGCCGAATATCAGGGAGATCAGAATCGACAGCTTATTCGCGGCATCTATTCCCTCAACATCAGCCGTTGGGTCTGCCTCTGCAAATCCCTTTGCCTGTGCCTCCCGCAGAACATCAGCATAATTCTTCCCGTTTTCCTCCATCTGGGTAAGGATATAGTTGGTTGTTCCATTCAGAATACCGTGGACAGAACTGAATTCATTGGACAGAAGCGCTGTCGTCAGTGATGTCAGGATCGGGATACCCCCTGCAACTGCTGCCTCGAATCGAAGTAATACGTGGTGCTTTTGTGCAAGCTCTGCCAGCATTTTTCCATTTGCTGCAATGGCGGCTTTATTTGCCGTAACGACACTCTTCCCATTCTCCAATGCTCTTGCCATATAGGTGGTTGCCGGTTCAATACCGCCGATCAGCTCAACGACGATGCTGATTTCAGGGTCATTCAGAATATCGTCGACATCCTTTGTGTATTTTTCCTTTGGTATATCAATACCCCTGTCCTTTTCAGGGTGGCGGTTCAGAATTTTAACGATTTCAATATCCAGGCCTGTGGTATCTGCAATCTTTTTCTGATTCATATAGAGAGCCTGATAGGTTCCCCTCCCGATGTTGCCAATACCAAGCATACCGACTTTAATCTTCTCCATGATGATCCTCCAAGTTTCTGGGATAGTCGTTCCGGAAGCACCTCTTCCGGCTGATATTCATCCGGAATGAAGCTTCTCCGGAGAATATACATAATATAATCTTAAAACGTGAGTAATCTGTGAAAACCAGCTGATTCCTTCTTATTAGGTCATTTTATATCATATGGCCTGATTTGCAGGACTATTGTTATCGTTAATTATAGCAGACAGACTGGTCTGCAGGACTTTTATTATAGCAGACAGACTGGTTTGCAGGACTTTTATTATAGCAGACGGATTGGCTTTGCGCACTATTCTTTTACTTTTCCGGTCCCTGATAAACAGATGATCTGCCATGAAATCAAGGTGCGGTTTTACCGGGTGCTTATTGAAATTTTAACATGAAATGTCACATTCGTTACTATCCTTATGAATGTACAGGTTGTATAATAATTATATATTTTGCATCGGCGCTATTATTTATTTTTCCAGTTTTTTTCCGGTGCAGAGCAACTGTTGATGTCCTGTATTACAGAGGAGGTACATACGTGGGATACACACTTGATCAGGCAGGATTTGCAAAGGTGATCAAAGAGCTCGACCAGAACTACCGGCTCTTCGCACCCGTCCTGAAGGTGGGTGAGGGAAGATTTACGGATACGGATGTGATCCGTTATGACTTCATCCACGATGCAGCAGACATTGAGCTCCATCAGAAGTCTGACTATTCTTTTAAGGAAATTTTAACACCGCTGTCAGAGACATTATTCTATTTCACGGAGAATCAGGTAAAGGAAGCTAACCGGGATACCCGGGATGTCATTGTTTTTCTTCGCAGCTATGACATACATGCAGTGAAGAGACTGGATCAGATCTATCTTGGCAATGGCCCGAAGGATTATTTCTATGAAAACATCCGTGATCATGTAAAGTTTGCATTGATCGCCGGTGAAGAGGCTGATGATCCGGATGGGTTTTCTGTGAGCATGGGGACTAACCGGGTAACGGATGGATATCTGTTCTCTGTGGAGCAGAAGGATGGTGCTATTCTCTGTGATGTTCCGGATGTGTCTCTTGCGGGAATTTTTGAACAGGCCGGTGGCAGAATGGCGGATATCACACCTTCCTACCCGGTTGAGAACAAGACAAAGGTGGAAATACCGGAAGAAATTCCAAACAGCATCTATAAGGACGCGCTCTGGGATGAGTACACCGCCAGATGTATCGGCTGTGGACGCTGCACACTGGTATGTCCGACCTGTACCTGCTTTACGATGCAGGACGTCTATTATACAGATAACGGGAAGGTCGGTGAGAGACGCCGCGTGAATGCCTCCTGTATGATTGACGGCTATACCAATGTGGCCGGCGGCGGTCAGTACAGACGCACGCAGGGCGAGCGGATGCGTTTCAAAGTACTCCACAAGATTTACGATTTCCGTACCCGTTTCGGATATGACATGTGTGTCGGCTGCGGCAGATGTGATGCTGTCTGTCCGGAGTACATCTCCTACTCCAAAATTATTAATAAGGTCAACCAGAGAGTAAAGGAACTTGCCGCAGGCACGGCAAACACTTTGAAAAAGGAGGAAGGTACAAATGGCAATTGATGAAAAGAATCCTTATGTACCCTTTGCATCGGAGATTCTGGATGTCATCAGACATACAAAGAAAGAATATACCTTCCGCATGCGCTATCATGGCGAAGTAAAACCCGGACAGTTTTTTGAAGTGTCTGTCCCGAAATACGGGGAGGCCCCGATCTCCGTCAGCGGTATCGGCGAAGATTATATTGACCTGACGCTTCGCAAGGTCGGCAGGGTCACCGATGAAGTATTTGAAAAGTATAAAGGTCAGTCTCTTCTGCTCCGCGGACCGTACGGAAACGGTTTTGACATGAGAGTCTTTAAGAACAGAGAGGTCCTGGTTGTTGCAGGCGGCACGGGCGTATCCCCTGTACGCGGTGTGGTGAGCCAGCTGGCGGAGGAGCCGGATGCGGCAGACAAGCATGTCATTGTCGGATTCAAGAGCCCTGATGACATGCTGTTCCGTGATGATCTCCGGATGTGGAACGATCGTCTGGACCTGTGGCTCACGGTAGATGGAGCTCCGGAAGGCTACGAGGGCAAAATCGGTCTGGTCACCAAATACATTCCGGATGTACAGATCCGCGATGTCAGGAATGCCGTTGCGGTTGTCGTGGGACCTCCTCCAATGATGCGCTTTTCTATCATGGGGCTTCTGGAAAAAGGCTTCCAGGAGTCAAATATCTGGGTTTCCCAGGAACGCAAGATGTGCTGCGGACTTGGAAAATGCGGTCACTGCAGAATTGGTGGCAAGTATGTATGTCTGGATGGTCCTGTATTTAATTATACCGTCAGCAAAGACATGTTAGACTGAGGAAGGGGGAAATCATGGGTTACGATTGTAATGTTAAAAAATTAAAAAAGAACAACTTCCGTCAGTCCAAGGTCAGAGGAGAAGCTGCTTCCCGTGTGCGTGTACCTGGTGGAAGAATTGACGTTGCGTCTCTGGCAAAGGTTGTGGAGATTGCAACAAAATATGGCAAGGGTGAGGTGAACCTTACCAACCGTCAGGGATTTGAAATACCCGGGATTGCCCTGGAGGATGTTGAAGAAGTAAACAAGGCCCTTCAGTCTATTATCGAGGCTACCGGCGTTAACCAGGCACCAAATAAGCCTGGAGAGGGTTATCCGTCCTCGGGCACCAGAAACGTTGTCGCCTGTCCCGGAAAATCACTCTGCCCGTTCGGATGCTATGATACGAAGGCGCTTGCTGCCAAAATTGACAAGATGATTTATCCGAATGATCATCATGTAAAAATTGCCTGCACCGGATGCTCCAATGACTGCGCTCACGTAAGGCTGAATGATTTTGGAATCATCGGTCAGACAGAGCCCCAGTACAACCGCGATCGCTGCATCGGCTGCGAGCAGTGTGTGAAATACTGCAGCAGACGCAGTGTCGGAGCGCTTTCAGTCGTCAATGGCAAGATTGTCCGGGACACAAAGAAGTGCATCGGCTGCGGTGTCTGCATTAACTACTGCCCCACCCGTGCGTGGACAAGAAGCAAGGAGCATTATTACCGCATGACGCTTCTGGGCCGTACCGGCAAGAAGAATCCGCGGCTTGGCGTGGATTTCCTGAAATGGGCAGATGAGGAAAGCATTCTGAAGATCATCAAGAATACCTATGATTATCTGGATGCATATCAGGACAGAGGCGCTGTGGAGAACAAGGAGCATATCGGGTACATTGTAGACCGTACCGGCTTTGAGGAATTCCTGAAGTACGCAATGAAGGATGTTCACTTCGGACCAAAGACCGAGATGAACGGCAGACCATACTGGGGCGGAAAGCGTTATGACCAGACAAACGAGCTCCGCTCTTCCATGTACCGCTTCTCTGACCGCCCATACGATGGATACTCCGGTATTCCGAGAGAGGATATTCCACAGAAGAAACGCTGATATTTGTATCAGATCTGTTCACATGATCATATCGGAAATTATGATATCAGGGTCAAAAGGTAAGTGTTTAGAAATTCATGAGAATATACCTTTTGACCCGGGCATTACTATGAGAATAGAGACGTAAAAATACCTTCACACCACTTTTTCTCAGATCACGGTATCTGCATGAAGAATGATGTGAAGGTGTTTTTTATGTTTTTATGTTTTTCCTGCATCCTGCCAGGCACGATACAGGAAGCGGCCGAAGAACGTCATATTCTCATCGTCTGTCCGCATACGGTCCAGCAGGTAATAGCGCCGGAACATGATCGCATGTGCATCCATGAATTCTTCAATGAGCTCCATGGAATAGCTGGAAGTATCCTCGCCATGCTCTTCAAAAAACCGGTTAAAGCTGTCGTTCTTTCTGTGTGAGTCGATCAGGCATACATAGATGATGTTACAATATCCGATTAAGGCTCTGTAGCTTTGAAACATAAGCGGTACGCTCTTGCAGACTTATCAGTCTGGCTGTGTAATTGCATGATGATAGCCGTGTTCCTTATGCTCTATGGCGTTCTTGATGATTTCCACGCAGCCGTCAACGCCGAACTTTGCGCTGTCCAGGCAGAGATCATAGCTGTCAGCGGAACCCCATTCCTTGCTTGTGTAGTAATTGTAGTAGCTGGAACGACTTTTGTCATTCTTGCGGATCCGGTCACGTGCCTTCGAATCGGTCAGATCATAAAGTGTAGAGATACGTCTTACTCTGACATCAAGATCCGCATGTATGAAGACACTGAGCAGATTGGGATTGTCTTCGAGCGCGTAATCAGCACATCTTCCGATCATCACACAGGGACCCTGCGCCGCCAGTTTCTTTACGGTATCAAATTGTGCCAGAAATACCTTCTGGTTCAAGGGCATTTCATTCATGACGTTTGAAGTGTATCCGAAGGAATAGGTGTCCATGACCAGAGAATACAGAAAGCTGCTCGTCGGCTTCTCATCCTGATTCTCAAAGATCTCTTTGGCCAGACCACTGTCCTTTGCTGCATGGTCCAGAAGCTCCTTGTCATAAAACGGAATTTTCAGATCATCTGCGAGTAATTTTCCGATCAGATGTCCCCCGCTGCCAAACTCACGTCCAATTGTAATGATCGTCTTCATAACAGTTCCTCCTTTTCAGGATCAGCCAATGAATGACTGGATCAAAGAAAAATACATATACCTGATTGTATTGTAAAGAATCCAATCAGGGCTTTGTTTTCGAAACAATTCATTTCTGTTCCATCATTATAACATATCTTCTGATAAATTGCATATAAAAACATTATTATCCGAACTGTTTTTGTATGCTTTGACAAAATATGGCTTTATTAGGAGAAATTGTATGAATTTGTCATGCGAGCTTTCGAAGCAGATTTTCAAAATATTCCGGCAGCGGAGCCGTGAATTCCATATACTGCCCTGTCACTGGATGCGTAAAACCCAGAACCATGGCATGCAGAGTCTGCCCCTGCAGCCCCTTCACAGGACATTTCTTCGGACCGTAGAGTGTATCGCCCAGCAGAGGATGACCGATATGTGCCATGTGAACGCGGATCTGATGGGTTCTTCCGGTCTCCAGGCGGCATTCCACATAGGTATAGCCACGCAGGCGTTGCAGGACATGGACGTGGGTTATGGCTGGCTTACCCTTGTCATCCGTGGTAACCGTCATTTTCTTCCTGTCCGTGGGGTGACGGCCGATATTTCCCCGGATCGTAATATCGTCTTCTGCGAGGATTCCATGGACAATGGCCCGGTATCTCCGCGTAATGCTGTGTACAGACAGCTGTGCCGCCAGGCTCTGATGGGCCAGGTCATTTTTGCAGACGACCAGTGCACCTGTAGTATCCATGTCAATCCGGTGAACGATTCCCGGACGCAGAACACCATTGATTCCTGACAGGCTGTCACCGCAGTGGTACAGCAGAGCATTCACCAGTGTATGCGAATAGTGCCCTGCTGCAGGATGAACCACCATGCCCTTGGGTTTGTTCACGACAAGAAGGACATCATCCTCATAGAGAATGTCCAGGGGAATATTCTCCGGAAGTATGGAAGGCTCCTGATTGTCCGGAATGGTCAGATGCACCGGATCACCGGTCTGCACCCGGTAGTTGGCCTTTACCTGCCTGCCGGAAACTGAAACGGCTGCATCCTTCAGCAGTTTCTGGATGTGTGAACGGGACATGGTCTCAAGCTGCTTTGTAAGATAAACATCGATCCGTTCATCCTGATCTTCCGGGCCGACAGTAATCGAAATCTCCTTCATAGTAATGTGCTCCATATCTCGTCCGGTTCAGACACGGTAATATGTCCTATGTCCCGTCCGGTTCTCCGGTTCAGATCAATCCGCTCTCTGCTTTTTTTTGAAAATTTCCTGAAGATCCGCGTCCTTGTAGTAGAACAGCACAAGAATAATCAGAACAATCACGGAGAGCGTTACAAAAATGTCAGCAACATTGAATACCGGAAAATGAATGATGGAAAAGTAAATAAAGTCTACCACATATTTGTGGAAAATCCGGTCAATCAGATTTCCGACAGCGCCTGCGCACAAGACTGTGACACACCAGAGAAGCGGATTGAATCTGGAGGTGTCCCTGGGAACCCTGCGCATCAGTGCAATTGCTGCAATCAGAAAAACTGCGGTGAGAATATAGAAGAACCACTGCTGATTCTGAAGCATGCTGAAGGCAGCACCGTTATTTTCCAGATACTGCAGTTCCAGCACGCCCGGAATGATAACCTTCGGCGGTCTTCCGGCAAGGTACTGTACAGCAAGGTATTTGGTGATCTGATCAAGTAATACCATGACAGCTCCTGCGACCAGAAGAATGACGGGGCTGGTTCGTTTTTTATTGACAGTCTGACTTGATGATTTCATATTTATTAGATTCCTTATAAGATTTCTGATAACGTAGTAGTCGGTAAAGCAGCACTTCAAAGCAAATTAGTATGCTATATTTTTTTGCTCTGGCATGATAAGTATTGAGGCAGCATCGTACAGATCCTGATCTGTCAGGGTGTTGTCTATCACCGCATTGCCGATTCCGTCCAGCAGAATGAAGCGGATTTTCCCCTCTTCCATCTTTTTGTCAGACTTGGTAGCGCGGACAATATCCCTGGCGGTAAGGCCCTGTACCAAGGTGGGAATGTGGAATTCCCTGTGCAGATGGACGATCCACTGATAGTCCGCTTCTGAAATCATGCCCTTCTTCCAGGAGAGCCAGGCGGCACCGACCGACCCGATTCCTACGCACTGCCCATGCAGGAGCGCAAAGTGCTTTTCCTTTTCAATGGCATGTCCGAGTGTGTGTCCGAAGTTCAATATTGCACGAATCCCTCTGTCTGTGGGATCCTCCTCCACAACAGATGCCTTTACCTTGCAGCAGGCGCGAATAACATAGGCAAGTGATTCGGAATCGCGATCATGAAGGGATTCTGTATGCGCATCAATCCATTCCAGAAGTGCCCTGTCGCGTATGGCGCCGGTTTTCAGGACCTCTCCCATCCCGGATGCAAACTGATCATCCGGAAGTGTCTTCAGGGTTTCGGTATTCATGTATACAAGACGTGGCTGCAGAAAAGCGCCGACCATATTCTTGTACTGTTCAAAATCCACGCCGGTTTTTCCTCCGACGCTGCTGTCTACCTGTGCAAGCAGCGTGGTGGGAATCTGAATAAAATCAATGCCGCGCAGATAGGTTGCAGCCGTAAAGCCGGTGAGATCGCCGGTCACACCGCCGCCCAGAGCCGCAAGCAGATCGTTGCGCTCAAATCTGTGGCTGATCAGAAAGCGGTACAGATCTGAAACCGTATCCAGGCACTTGTGCTCCTCTCCTGCAGGAAACACGTATGTCTCCACATCCACGCCAAGTGGCCGGAGTGCCTGGGCAGTCTGTTCTGCATAGAGTGGCGCAACATTGCTGTCGGACACAAGGCAGATCTTTTTCGCCCGGAAACCACGGATCCTGCGGATTTCATCAGACAGCGTCCGAAAGCTGTTTTCCCAGACAATCGGGTAGGAAAATTCAAGACCTGTATGCTTTCGTTCAACAATAAGTGATTCCATAAAGATCTCCTTCTGTATTTAATAGAAAAGATTTAAAAGAAAAGCACCAGTAAGAATCGCTTCTAACTGATGCTTTATGATTTTGATACTTTCTGACCCTCTCTGATGAGATCTGATTCTATGAGTAAATCATGCACGATCAGTCAAACAATCAGAATGCGGTGCGCATGGTTGGCATAGCCCCGTTCAGGAGGTCCTGAATATCACCGGAAATTTCCACAGAGGACGGTGTAAGAATGAAGATATAGCTCGAAACCTTCTGAAGTCCGCCGCCAATTGCATAGCAGGAACCGGATGAAAAATCGATAATCCGCTGAGCCAGCTCTACATCAAGACCCTCAAGATTCAGCACGACAGTACATCCGGAAAGAAGTGTATCAGCGATTTCACGGTAATCCTCGACCTTTGCCGGCTTAATGACACAAACCTCCATATTGCTGTGAGCGGCTGAAGCGCCGGCACGACGCATTGGAGTAACTTTCTGGGACTGCGCCGCCGGTCGGGTCTGAACCTTGGAAGGACTGCTGTATCTGGCCGCCGGTTCCGGCTGTGTTCTGCGAACCGGCTCTTCCGGCTCCTCTTCTTTCCGCACTTTTACCGTCTTATGACTGCCAAAGCGTTTTCTCTTTGGTGCCTCGGAGATTTCCTCCGGTTCATCATCATAATCATCATCGTCGTCGAAAAATGCATCATCGTCATCGTCATAATCATCGTTTAAACGAACGGCATCCAGGAACTTATCAAAAAATCCCATATTGTTATACTCTCCTAACAAAAAAATTCGTCGTGATTCTCTGTCTGCAGGGCAGAACACCAAATATTAAACACTTATATAAAAGAACACATGGAAAACGATTCTTAATCTGTCTTCTGCCGGCTGTAATCACGGGCTCCGAAAATGGCAGTGCCTACACGAACAATGGTTGCTCCCTCTTCAACGGCGATCTGGTAGTCATTTGTCATACCCATACTCAGAGTCTTCATTTCAACATTCTCATTATCTGTGTTTTCCATATCTATGTCAACACTTAATTGTCTCAATTTGCGGAAGACAGGACGGTTGTCCTCTGGATTTTTCACAAAGGGAGCACTGGTCATCAGCCCACTAACAAGCACGTGCGGCAGATTTTCTGCGATCTGGCGGACCAGAGCAGGGGCTTCTTCGCAGGATACACCAAACTTTGTATCCTCTCCGGCAACGTTTACCTCAATCAGAATCGGTATGCTGCGATTGTTCTTTACAGCTTCCTTTTCAATGGTCTCTGCAAGCTCAAAGCTGTCAACAGCATGAATCATTGTGATATAACCGGCAATATATTTCACCTTGTTCCTCTGCAGATGTCCGATCATATGCCAGCGGATATCCAGCGGAAGATCCTCATGCTTCCTGCGGAGCTCCTGGATGTAATTCTCTCCAAAATCACGTACGCCGGCATTGTAGAGCTCTGTAATATTCTCTTCCGGTTTCGTCTTGCTGACCGCAACCAGGGTGACCTCCTTCGGATCACGTCCTGCACGCGCACAGGCTTCACTGATTTTTTCCTGAACTGATTTGTAGTTATCTAATAACATATGAAACACCTCTTGTTGTTTATGTTGTCTGTTTAGCGTAAAATTTCTGACTCATTTACACTCGAGCCGTCCCGGACGATGTAGTCATACTGTGAGATCCCGTAGGTGGTTCCCTCCTGTACCAGGCAGTATTCATCATTCTGCTCCATGATATCTATTTTGCGGAACTGCGCGTAACCGCGGTTGGTGCAGTAAACGCCCTCCAGACTGGCAACGGCCTGTATGGTATAGGTGTCACTTGAATCCGGCTTGATAATGACGTCTTCTGGGCTGAAATCGGCTTCATCCACATAATAGACTTCCTGGCCGGCATCATTGGTGGTATCTTCATAGATATCTGTCTCGACAAATTCAGTAGTGGTACTCCCGTCTTTACTGGTCTTCTGCCGCATGAATCCTTCGCTTCCGTCCTCTCCTCCTGTAGTGAGGTAATCAGCCGGAATCGTATAGAATTCCTTTGTGACAATAGAGGAAAGAGGAATTTTCAGACCGGTATCCGTATTTGTCACAAGTTCGATATCCAGAAAGCGGTCATCTGCGAACCGTACCAGACCACTGTACAATGTCACCTCTGCATAATGGGTACCATCTTTGTCAAAGAAGGAAAGGTCACCCGTTTCCGAAGTGCCGTCCTTGCTGAACCGGACACGGACTGTTGTCTTGCCCTCAAGAGCGGAATACTGTCTGTCTGTCAGCGGGAAAACCAGATACCAGGTATCATCGGTCGCAATCCGGAATACAGGGTCTCCTTCAGATACCTTTTCACTGGTGCGCAGTTCTGTACTCTGATATGCCTTGCTGTTAAAATCATCTGCGGTAACATCCGCAGGTGTCAGGGATTCATAGCCATCTGTAGTATAGGTGATAATTCCATCAGAAGTGGCCTGGCAGGCTGTGCCGCTGATCGTGGATGGATCGCTGTTATTTATCACTGCGGTATTCAGGGAATACTGAAGATTATAGACCGAACTGAAATGGTTCGCATCATAAGAGCCGGCAAACTGTGATGCCATCTGCCGGACCTTGCTGATATCAGAATCCGCCAGTGTCTGTGCGGCACCCGTATCCGGACTGTCGCTGATGCTGCAGACGATGTCGTTTTTGGATGCTTTCGCACTGTCCTGAACATAATAATTTACATATCCCCCTGCAGAGGCGTCTGCCACAGTCTCTGTACGCAGAGCAAGTGCAGTATAGGAATCATTGTTTGACAGGGTCCCGGAAGTGACCATATAGGAAGATATATGCCTGCTTGTCGCATAAATGAAGATCGTGATAATCAGATACAGAAAAAGAGCTCCGAAGATTACCGTTCCGATATTGAAATTTATGCCGCGCTTTTTTTTCTCTTCTTGTGCCACGACAACCTCCTGCTTTCGCTTTGACTTCTTATTCTAGCATCTTCAAAAATGATTTACAAGTAAAAGAGACCTCCGATGATTGTGACAAGTAAAAGAGGCTTCCGCCGATTGTGACCGGAATAATCCGGATACACAAGTCATGCGAAAGCCTCTGCCATGTAATCAGTACATTTAATTTACAGAGCGAGGAGGATCTTTTCCTGCATATCTGCGCTCAGCTCTTCCTTGTCCATAGACATGCTGATAATGAAATCTACATTGAACATCTTGCTGATCTGTTCGAGCTGTTCAATACAGTCATCAACCTTATCCAGATGATCTTCCAGCTTTGTGAGCTTCAGGAAGCCATCGAGATACATCTGCTCAATGTCTCTGTTCTGAGAAATGATTCCGCAGATAAAACCGACAAATTCATCGTAGTCTTTTAAAGGGTAAACCGATACATCGATCAGACGGATTTTATTGTTGAGCTCCAGCATATGCTTTGCGCTTTTATCCAGATACACAATATCTCCGTTGGCTGATTTTACCGCTGTATTTACCTTATCCAGAATGTATTTGGTTTTTCCTTTTCCCTTTTTGCCTACTATTAATTGAACCATGGCAGATTCCTCCTTGAACGGTAACGTTATGTAATTCCCGGGTGTAGCATGATCCGAACAGCTCTGGTTAAATTTCCAGTCTGACGAACGATTTAATTGTCTTTTTAGCTAAAATCGTTTCGGATTGATGGTTTAATTATAGTATATTTACACAAAAAAGGCAAGCTACTTTCCGGATTTTCTGACTTATATCAGGCATACAGGCGTGTTATGAAATCTCTGTCAGCTGTTATTCTTCTGTACCGCATTCTTCTTCATGGCATTATTTTGAAGTACCCGCGGATGATACAGATTGTACAGAATCTGTTCCGGATACAGAGGTGACACTCTCTGTGGAACCGGCTTCCGTGGATCTGGCAGCGCTGTCTGAAGAAGAGACAGTACTGCCAGCTTTACTGCTGTCCTGATTGGCCAGATTGAGCAGCTTGCTCATATCTCCATAAAGGGTATCCTTTGTATCCGCACCGGTGACAATGGCAATAAAAGGTACGCTATAGCTGTTCTGAACAACGAGTGCAAGGCAGGACCCCGCTTCATCGGTCGTTCCGGTTTTGCTGGCCAGAATCTGAATATCTGCCGGCAGAGAATAGGTTCCGTCCAGATATTCATCCGTGGTGGTTGAGATAAAGGTACTGTCTCCTTCTGTCCCAGTCACAGTAGTCTGAAACTGTGACTGGGACGCAATTTTGGAAAAATCCGGATAGTCCTGATAGACACGGTTCAGCATCAGATAGATATCATAGGGCGTTGTATAGTGCTGATCGTCATGAAGTCCGGAGGGATTCATAAAGTGTGTGCCCGTCATACCGATTTTCTGTGCTTCCTGGTTCATCATATCTACAAAGGAATCTACACTTCCGCCAACCGTCCGGGCAATCGCCATGGCTGCATCGTTTGCAGAATATACAAGAAGCAGGTTCAGCAGGTCATTCAGGGTAACTGTATCGCCGACATCCAGCTGGCTGGTCTGCGCATCCTCCCCAAGGCTGAAATCGTCATCGGTCATGGTGACCTTCTGTGTGAGGTTGGCATTGCTTTCCAGGGTGACCAGCGCAGTCATGATTTTTGTAAGACTGGCAGGGTATATTTTGTCATAAATTCCACTTGCATACAGGCAGGAATGGTCCTCTATATTAAAAAGCAGTGCCCGCTCATCAGATTCAGAAAGAGAAAGGCTGTCTGTACCCTCCTCAGATCCGGAGCACACAATGCCCTCTGATTCAGTATACGTGGACGTGCTCTGCAGGGCAAAGCCGGACAGGTCCTCTGTCCCGTTTACGGCTGCGAGATTGTACGCCTGGGAGGTGTCCAGACGGGTTCTTGAAACGTAGACAAGCCGGATCAGAACCACAACGAGAACAATAATCACGGCAATGACTACGGCTGCAATCCGGCGGAGCAGAATCTGCCTTCTGCGGCGCGTATTCTTTTTCCTGCGTCTCTCAGGATGACTTTTTTTCGAATGCGTTTCCGGTGTATTCGGGTTTGAAGGTTTCCCCTGTATAGACATATTTGCCTCCGTAATTGAAATACTTCTTGCGCTGCAGCGAGATGTTCATGACGATACCCATGCCAATGTAAAGGCTGACCAGTGAGGTAAGGCCGTAGCTCACAAAGGGAAGCGGGGTTCCGGTATTTGGCAGAAGACCAGTGGCAACACAGATGTTGATGAAGCTCTGTATGGAGATCAGACTGCCCATACCGTAACAGACCAGGGTGCCGGAAAGGTCCTTGGCCTCCTTTCCCGCCTTAAAGCACAGCAGGATAATCAGAAACAGAAGAAGGATGATAAAGGCACTGCCTGCAAATCCAAGCTCCTCTCCTGCCACCGCAAAAATGAAATCGTTCTGGATTTCAGAAATAAAGTTTCCGCTGTTGGCTGAAAGATCCGTGTTATTCAGTCCCTTTCCGGTGAGCTGACCAGAGCCGATAGCCATGATCGAATTCTGCTGCTGCATTTTTGAATCGGAATATTCCTCACTATCCTCTGAGCTGAGGAAGGTCATGATCCGGTTCTTCTGGTAGTCATCAACAATGTGCAGATCTGTTTTCACGATTAGAAAAAGCAGAACCAATGCGATGGGAACGATCACCGCCAGCATAATACCGATTTTACGGTAGCTCAGGCCGGCTCCGAAATACATCAGGGCAAAAACAATAGACATCGTGATCGTGTTCTTCAGGTCCGGCTGACTCAGAATCAGAAAAAGCGGGAAAGCAAGAAGAATCAGTGCCCGGAAAATGGTCTTCCAGCTGTTCAGGTCCTTTTCATGGTGCATAAAGTACATTGCAAAAAACAGGATGAGCAGAATTTTGCACAGCTCTGTGGGCTGAAACTGAAAACCGCCGATATTGATCCAGCGCGCAGCACCAAGCGCAGTTTTGCCAAAGAGCCGGACGAGAACCAGAAGCATGATACTGATCAGGTAAATGACCCAGTAGAAATGAAGAATCCAGCTGTAATCAATCAGCGAGAGCATCACCATCAGGATAAAGCCGAGAATGACACCCATCAGCTGCCTGCTCTGGAGGGATGAATCCGCAGATCCCACCAGGATGACACCAATTGCACTGATGAGAATCAGGAGAAACATCAATGGAAAATTGTAATCTTTGAGTTTGTAAAGCTTTAGCATAAAAACGCCTGTCCCCTATCGTCTGTAAAACCGCGGACTGGTGACCCGCAGCAGTTTCTGTTCTGATGGACCTTCGGAACATCAGTCAGCTACAATCTTCTTTGTGACAGAATCTGTGTTGGCGTGTCCCAGAATAATATTGTCTTCAGAATCGAGGTTGAAGTAATATCTGAGCGCATCTCTTGCTACCAGACTGGCATTTGTGGAACCGTAACCATTGGCAATGCGGACGGCGAAGGCAACATCCCCGTAGGAAGTGCTGTCTGCTGCCCCGCTGGTGAAGCCGATGACAAGACCGTGGTCTGCGCGAAGCATGGATTCCTGTGCTGTACCGGTCTTTGCGTATACGGTAATCGTATCCGAAAAACCGGGCCACACAACGGTATCGTTTGATACAACGCCCTGCATACCGGAGTAGATCTCATTCCATGTATCGGCACTGATGTTATCAGCTGTGCTCAGTGTTTTTGCCTGGTTTTCTGTCAGGGTATTGCCATCCGTATCTGTGGTCTTGTCCAGCAATGTCAGGTCTCTGCACACGCCGCGGCTTGCAATGGTGGCTGCATAACGTGCCAGCTGTGTCGTGGTGTACTGATGTGTTCCCTGACCGATGGAGGAAGGAATCGGAAGGCTGTCCGATACATGAGGATCGGATTCTGAGATTTCAATTCCTGTTCCGTCATTCAGTCCGAATAGCTTGGCATATTTCTGCTCTGTTGCCAGCGCCTGGTCCTGATCGTAATCTCCGTTACTGTCAAGACCCAGATCGAAACCGACTGTGCAGAAGAATACGTTACAGGAATTCGTGATTCCACTCACAACATTCAGATAGCCATGACCATTTGTATTCCAGCAGGCAACCCGGTCCGAATCAGACAGGAAGGAAATGTCCTTGCCGAATACGCCGGTACAGTCGATCATAGTAGAATCATCAATGACGCCCTCCGTCAGGCCGGCAGCGGCCATCACAGGCTTGAAGGTCGATCCCGGAGCTGTGAGCTGCTGTGTTGCCTTATTGTAAAAAGGCGTGGACAGGTCCGTGTTCAGCTTGTTGTAGTAACTGGTGTCCATATCATTGGCAAGCTTATTGCTGTCATAGCCCGGATAAGATACGCAGGCACGTACCTGCCCGGTATCCGGATCGGTGATGACAATAGAACCTGAGCAGGGATCCAGGGCCAGCATTGAAGGTGTGATCTCAAGATTATAAATTTTGTTGTACAGCAGCTGGTAGGCGCTCATTGACCCGCTTTCGAACGAAGTATAATCAGAATCACTTGTCGACAGGATACCCTGGTCATACATGATCTGCATAATCAGTTTCGGATCCATTTCATCATCCTGCAGCATGTACTTGTACAGCAGCTGGTGGAAAGCCTTTTCATCCGTGATATGGCTGGTAATAAAGTCTGCAACTGCCTGATAAATCTCATCGGATGTCAGATAGGAGGAATCCTTATCACTGAGCTTGGACACAGCAATCCAGTTGTTGTTGGCTGCATATGTCAGAAACGCCCGCGGGCTGATTGAACCATCGGTAAAGTATGCCTGATAGGTCTCGTCATCCGTATCCATAGCGGAAGTGTCCAGAATGCCATACTCTGTTGTGAGGAAATCTGAAATCACATAGTCAAAGAAGGCCTTCTGTTCATCAGAAAGTTCAGAATACTTTGTGGCGTCATCACGGCCCAGCTGATCCGTGATCCAGTTCAGAATGGATGTCTGCTTTGATTCCATCAGGGACTGTGCTTTTTTCTCACTTTCTGAAGCGTCTGAATCAGAAAAACTGTCAATATCAATAATATTATTTTCAATCAGTGCATTATAGCAGTCGTAGCTGGCAATTGAAATCGTATCATTGTCTGCCAGCTTGGATGCATCAACAGATTTTGCGTCTGTCAGATTGATGAGAATAATACCGGCGATACGTTCCTCCAGAATCTGATATGCCGCCTTCTGCAGCTCGCTGTCAATGGTCAGATATACATCATTGCCCTTGGAAGGCTGTACCAGGGAATCTGTATTTTCTGATACTACCTTTCCAAGGTTATTAATGGTGATCTCCTCAGAACCATCTGTTCCCTGAAGCGTACTTTCCATAGCTTTTTCAATGCCGGCTTTTCCGACGATGGAATTGCTGTTGTAACGATCATCGCCGTTCCCGTATTCCTTGAGCTCATCGGTGGAAATTTTGCCCGTATAACCAAGAATCGGGGACATGGATTCACCGCCATTGTATACGCGGATATAATCCTCAGCGATCTGCACGCCCTGAAGACTGTCAGAGTTCTCCTTGACAGCTGCCACAGTATTGTCAGATACATTTGTCGCCACGGTAACAGCTACATATCGCTGGTAGCTGACCAGGCTGAGCTGGTATCTGACCACGATGATATCCAGTGCCTCCTGTTTGGTGAGCTCCTCTGGAAGACCATTTGCAGCCAGCTCATCGGCAGTGTAGGGTTCATCCTCATCAGTCAGACCATAATAATCAGAGCTGCTCAGCTCTGAAATGATCTGATCAGGTGAAGCATCCACTTCCCCCTTCTTCAGCTCGTCTGTGGTCTGATAGCCATAGATATCCGCACGGAACCGCTGAATGGTTGTTGTATCGTCTGTATCAAAGCTGTAGTTCCCGTCCTGTCCGATAATGATATGGAAATCATGAGAAGGCGTGTCGCCGTTTTTGCGGATCATTTTTGTCAGACGGTAGATCACCCCGTTCAGGGCCAGATTCTTTTCTCTGGTACTGCTATATGTACCGTTGTCCTCGATGGTTATATTGTTGGCCAGCTTGTTGCCTGCAAGAAGCTTTCCGTTAACATCATAGATATTACCCCTGGTGCTTTTCAGGGTGCGGGTTGCAGTGGTCATGACCGTGAAGCTGTCAGCATATTTTTTTCCATTCACGACCTGCAGCTGGAAAAGACGCAGGACCAGAACGGCAGAAAGAGCTGCAAACAGCAGAATCAGAATCAGGCCTCTCTTGCTGAAAAAATGAATGATTGCCGCCTTTATCTTCTTAACCAAGGTGATTGCTCTTCCTCCAATTCATTTGCAGTGATTTTCTTGTTCAGCCAGTGATATAAAAAATATAACGGAATCGTGCACAATACCGTACAAAATGTCTCCGGGAGGATCGTGTAAAGAAGCCCGCTTCCAAATGAAAGCTTTGCTCCGGACAGGCACCGGACCAGATAGCTGAACACACCATACGCCAGGTCGCTGATCCCAACTGCAACGAGCGGGACACGGATGTCATCGTCAAAAAAGACCTTGAAAAGAAAGCCGTTAAAATATCCGATATACAGGAGTGCCAGAGCGGTCAGACCAAGGATTCTCCCATAAAAAAGATCAAGCATCAGTCCTGAAAGAAGGCCTGTCCACATTCCAGACTTCTTTCCACGCATATAGCCATTGCAGCATGTGAGGATCAATACCAGGTTCGGAACTGCAAGGACAGAGGGAAAGATCAGGTTGAAGGATGTTTGTACCAGAAACGTCACAAGGATAATCAGAAAAATAGAGATATTTTTCTTCATGAATCAGCGGTCTCCTTAAGCTGTTTGATAATCAGTACATGGTTCACAGATGAAAAATCCACTGCAGGAATCACGTAACCGGTCTTTGTCAGAAGATTTGAGTCATCCTGAACAGAATCTACGTAGCCGATCAGAATTCCCGGGAGGTACTTGTCACTGATATTGGAGGTGACGACTCTCTCTCCCGTTGAAACCGTTGCATCCGCACTCAGCTCACTGAGCGCAAGCTTGCCGGAATCCATCAGAGAAAGACTTCCGGTTACAATACAGTTTTCAGAAGAATCCAGAAGCATGGCGCTCACGTTATTGCCATCATCAATCAGAGAGCGCACCTTGGCCCAGTTCGTTCCAACCTCAGTTACAATGCCTGCCAGACCGCCGTCGCAGAGAACATTCATGTCCACCTCGACGCCGTCCTCGCTTCCACGGTTTACAGTAAAGCTGTTATACCAGTTACCACTGTCCTTTGCGATGACAGTGGCAGCAATCTTGTCATAGTCATTATAGTCCTGATCCAGGCTGTAGAGCTTCCTGAGATCTTCCAGTTCCTTTGTATTCTCTGTGAGAACAGTATTCTCCTCCTCCAGATCAGAAACCTTGCTCTGAAGTGCCTCATTTTCCTTTGCAAGCTCACGCGCGTTTTTCTGGCCGATTTCCTGTCCGTTCAGCCAGTCACCGACCTTGTTGATCCCGGTCTGAATGGGCACCAGAAGTGTGCCTGCTGCATTGCGGATCGGCGTAACAGGAACCAGTTCACTGGCTGTCAGCAATACCAGCGCAATACAGATAATGGTCAGAATAACGAGCAGATATCTGCTTTTGATATGTGTACCTTTTTTCTTCATGTAGATGACTTCTTTCCTGGCAGATATGCCCAGTGCTGCAATTCGGGGTGATTAATCAGCTCCTTGAGTCCGCAGACGGTGCTGAGTTCATAGTATCTGGACAGATTCACCGGACATCCCAGTGCGTTTTCCAGAAAAGGCACGATGCCGGCGATATGGGTACTGCCGCCTGTGACATAGATACCCTCTTTCATGACATTTGCATGGATCTGCGGCGGGATGCGCTCCATTATCCGATGGATTTCCGCTGCAATCTTCTGCATCTCTGATGCCACGCTGGACGTGATGTTGTAGCTGGTCACAATTCCATTTCGCGGCAGACCACTGTCCAGGTCAATGCCGCTTACCTTGCAGCCCTCATTCTTCTCCTGCCCCAGATCTGTCAGTGTGAGCTTCAGTCTCTGCGCGGTATGCTGGCTGATCACAAAGCTGTTCTTCCTCCGGACGTTATTTACAATGGAGGATGTGAAGGCCTGGCCGCCGATGGGAATCATACGGCTGATAATCACATGTTCCTTTGCGATAAAAGAAACCTCAGTGCTCTGAGCACCGATGTTAATAATCATGGAACCTCTGGTATGGTGCAGGGGAATACCGAGCGCCAGCGCATCAGCAATAGGCTTTTCCAGAAGAAAGACCTGGCTTTTGCGGAAGCGCCCCTTCCGAGCAATGGTTGAATACGCTCTTTTTTCGATTTCTGTCATATCTACAGGAACCGAGAAAAACAAAAGCGGATGAAATCCGGCAAAGCCGCCGGTTCTTCCCAGCAGCGTATGCAGAATTGCTTCCATCATCAGCACGTCATTGATTCGTCCGTTACGCATCGGAGAGATGATTCTGATATTGTCCGGTGTTTTCTCATACATAGCGTAGGCATCATTGCCGACCGCAATCACGGTGTCTTCATTACGAACCGCGATCATATTTACTTCCTTTGTGATGGTATCATTATTCTGCTCGTAGATTTTAACCGTTCCGGTTCCCATATCTACGCCATACACATGGTTCAATGACATTTTGTCAACTCCTGCTCTGCTCCGTTTTACACTTCCCGGAAATTTTTCCTGTCAGGGCGTTTCTGCCGCCTCATGCGATCCGGCTGATCGTGACAGCCGGTCAATATATCCGTCATTTCGAAAGCTGAAATAAGTATGGTCTCCAATGATGATGTGATCAGATAACTCAATACCGACCAAAGACCCTGCCTTGTATAACGATTCCGTAACCATGTAATCCTCCCTGCTTGGCGCAGGATCTCCGCTGGGATGGTTATGGATCAGTACCATAAAAACAGCATGATAGGATAAGGCCTTCTGCAATACCTCCCTGGGAGAAACAAGTGACATATTTACAGTCCCGGATGAGATCGAGGTGTCTGCAATCAGATGCAGACGGCTGTCCAGCATGACGCAGATTACTTTTTCGGTCTCCATATGGCGCATCTCTTCCATATAATATTGCGCGATGATCTCAGGATTATTAAACTGGCGGGAAGAGGAGGCACTTTCTCTGGCAATGCGTCTGGAAAGTTCACCGATACACAGAATCTGCAGTGCCTTTACCTTACCTATACCATCCAGAGCGGTCAGGTCCTGCAGCGTCAGATGATAAATACCCAGAAGCCCGTTCTGAAAACGGCAGAGCTGCAGAATTTCTTCTGCCAGCTGCAGGGAATTCTTGCCCTTTGTACCGGAACGCAGAATAATTGCAAGCAGCTCTGCATCGGTAAGGGCCCGAGGTCCCATGCGCATTCCCTTCTCATAGGGACGTGACTGGTCCGGCATCTCCTTTATTCTGGTACCACCATAGATTTCATTTGTCTCTGGAGAAATCGGGCAGCTGTCAGGGGCCATTTCTTTTGTAGTGTTTTTTTTCATTTCTTACTCCTGTCCCATGTAAAATGTGACAAGTGATAATCCTGCGAAACATAATTGTAACACATATCAAAAGAACTGTGAATGTGCAAACTGTCAAACATTCAGAATGCCTTATATATAGAAGCAATTCTTTCGGCAACCTTTAATCCGTCCATAGCAGCAGACGTGATGCCGCCTGCATACCCTGCACCCTCTCCGCAGGGATACAGCCCGCGTATTGTGCTCTGCAGGGTATCATCGCGTACAATCCGGACTGGCGAGGAGGTACGGCTCTCTATGCCGGACAGAAGCGTATCCCTGCCGGCAAAGCCCGGGATTTTCCGGTCAAAATCAAGAAGCCCCTGCTCCAGAGACTCTGCGATGTAATCAGGCAGAATGCTTCGGACATTGGCAGTTCGATATTCCCCTTTTGTACAGGGCGCTATGGACCCGATACCGCCTGTGCGGTTCTTCTGGAAATCCTCGAATCTCTGGATCGGGATTTTGCCCTCTCCTGCCCTGAAAGCAAGGGATTCCAGTTTGCGCTGAAAAAACATCCCATTGAGCACATCCGGCTTTCCCTCCTGATGAAATGGTTTGAAATCTTCTGGCGTTACCGATACCACTATAGCGCTGTTCGCATTCCGGGAATCTCTGGCATGATAACTCATGCCATTTACGGCGAGCATGCCTTCCTCAGAGGAGGCGTTGACCACATAGCCGCCAGGGCACATACAGAAGGAGTAGACACCCCTCCCGTTTTTTGCACGTCCTGTGAGCTTATAGGGGGCGGCGCCAAGCATCGCGGGGGCGTCAGGCCCATACTGGTCGCGATTAATCATCGCCTGCAGATGCTCGACACGGACACCAGCCGCAAAAGCCTTCGGCTCCATGCGCAGATTCCTGCCTGCCAGCATTTCAAAGGTGTCTCTCGCAGAGTGGCCAATGGCCAGGACGACATTATCCGAAAAATATTCCTGTCCCTTTGCAGTACGGACACCCGTAATCATTTCTTCCCCGGTAATACCATCAGTTCTGGTAATCAGTTCCGTGACATTGGCCCGGAAATGGACCTCTCCTCCGTGCACAATAATCTGATTCCGGATATTTTCTACAATCTGTACCAGAAGGTCCGTGCCCAGATGCGGCTTATTGTCATACAGAATATTTTCCGGGGCGCCGGCCTGCACAAAGATCCGCAGGACTTCATGGTTCCGGCCGAACCGGTCCTTCACACCTGTATTCAGCTTTCCATCGGAAAACGTACCGGCACCGCCTTCGCCAAACTGTACGTTGCAATCCGGATCCAGTTCTCCTGTTTTCCAGAATGTCTCAACCTTGTGTTTTCTCTCTGATGCACACGCACCCCTCTCCAGAAGAACCGGACGATAGCCATGCATCGCAAGCTCCCAGGCACAGAACAGCCCGGCCGGGCCGCTCCCGATGATGATCGGGGGTGCAGACAGTTCCCTCTGACCACTTTCCGGAAAGGTGTAGACAGGCGGATGAAAGGCAGAAATATTCCTGTTCTTTTTCGAACGGATCAGAACATGGTTCTCTGTCTTCTGGGAGTCGAGACTGACGCTGACTGTGTAGACAAAACAAAGATCATTTTTGTCTCTGGCATCTATGGATTTCTTCAGAACTTTCAGATCGGAAATCTCTTTGGAATTTATATGAAGAAGTTTTTCTATTTTATGCAGAAGCTGTTCCCGGGTATGTGACACCGGAAGCTTCACCTGTGAAATTTGTATCATGGAATCACCTGTATTTCCTGTGTGATGCTGGCGTAATCTGTTTATATGCGGGTATTATAAGACCAGTGCTGAAAATTGGCAAACCCAACTTATCATTGCACCACATGGAATTTTGTAATTAAAATAGATTAAAACAGACGGGATTCACTATAAATATACTTCAGAATAATGGCTTTTTTCTGCTTTTCACAAGGTATACAATAAGAGCGATAATTCAAAATATCATTTTCTTGTGGAGGTCTTAATCATGGATATTTTTAACTGTTATGCACCGACCCGTGTCATTTTTGGAAGAAATGCACTGAACAGGCTGCATATGCTTCCGGCTCTTGGCAGGAAAGCGCTTCTGGTAACCAGTAACGGAAAATCCACAATCACGAATGGTTCCTTTGACAAGACTGTGGGAGAGCTGAAGGCACTTGGGGTTGATTATGTTCATTTTAACCATATTGCAGCAAACCCGGAGAATACTGCTGTAGAAGAAGGCGCAAAAATTGGACGTGCCGAGGGTGTGGACTTTGTGATTGCCCTTGGAGGCGGCTCCGTCATGGATGCTTCCAAGAGTATCGCCATGCTGATTCCACAGCATACAGATACACTCTGGGATTTTGCAAATTCACCGGCTGGCGGCAAGCAGATGCCTGCAGAAAAATCTCTGCCCTGGATCGCCATCACGACCTCCGCAGGAACCGGATCAGAGGTAGATGCGACCAGTGTGATTTCCAATCCCGGTGCCCATGAGAAAATCGGTGTCAGCGGCTGTTCCTTTGCGACATATGCTATTGTTGACCCGGAGCTGATGCGGACGGTTCCGCCGAAGTTCACGGCTTATCAGGGGTTTGATGCCCTCTTCCATTCTCTTGAGGGTTATATCAGCTGCAAGCACAACCTGATGAGTGAGATGGTTGAGCGCACTGCAATTGAAAATATCGGAAAATATCTTCCAAGAGCTGTCAAAGATGGAAATGACATGGAGGCGAGGGAAAAGGTGGCTTTCGCCAATACACTTTCCGGTTACTCTATGGTATACGCATCCTGTACATCAGAGCACAGTATGGAGCACGCGATGAGCGCTTATCATACCGGACTGCCCCATGGAGCCGGTCTGATTATGCTCTCTCTGGAATACTTCCGCTTCTGGATCGACAAACACATCTGTGATGACCGCTTTATCGATATGGCAAGATTCCTTGGAAAAACAGATGCGAACAAACCGGAGGATTTTCTGGATGCCCTTGCTGAGCTGCAGCGCGCATGTGGAGTTGATGACCTGAAGATGTCTGACTATGGGATCAAAAAGGAAGACGCCATGACGCTGGCAAAGAATGCGCGTGCTACGATGTATCGCCTCTTTGTTGCGGATCCTGCTGAGACAACAGATGAAGAAATTGCGGGGATCTATGAACGCGCTTACAGATAAAGAGTTCGCGAGAACCTGGGAATGTGCTTGCACAGGATAAATATGATATTGAATATATACATATTTGTGAAATTGTCTTGAAATCCTCACGGTTTCGACACGCAAGAAGTACTAAGGTTCTTCTGACATGTCTGCAAATGTTCGGATTTCAAGACAATTTCTAAAGCGCTTACTTTTTGACCTTTAATATCATCACAATCAAAATCACCGCAATAGATAATTGCACAGTGAAACAGGCAGGGATTTCATCTGAAATCTCTGCCTGTTTGTTATGTAATGAAATTCAGGATCATATTTCATTCGGGATCATATTTTTCTCAGATCTCATTTTACTGCGTTTTGAATCAGAGGTAATTCATGCAAGTTCCGATGGTTTTGCCGTCTCATAGGTGCTCCAGGAATCTGCAGAGGATGCACCGGACAAATCAGCATTTGTGGAGTAAGAGGATACTGTGATGGTAATACTGCCGGTACCCTGCTGATATACGGTTCCATCTGTTCCCTTGATGGTCACGGTATTTCCATCTGCATCCTTGATTGTCCCGGCGTTGTACAGGTTTGTAACGGCACTGTCTTTTGTGACGGTCCATGTTGAGCTGCTGTCGATATAGATATTGCAGTATCCGCTTCCGCCATCTCCGGCATTGGATTCATCATCGGTAATGGCACCGGTCAGCGTGCTGCCATCGGTCATATAGAAATCCAGCTGACTGATGGAATCCCAGATAATATCACCCTGCATTTCCTGGGAAATTCCGGTGAAGGTGCAATCCGCACCATTGGATCCGCTGCTGCCCCATCCACGTGCATTGCTGTTTCCGGTAACCTTCAGGAAGTAATCATTTTCATCCGCATAAGTAATATCTACATTATCAAGCACAAAGGTGGATTCGGTATTGGTGGTATAGAACATGCCTCCATTTTTGGCTGTAATGCTTCCTCCATTCATCTCGAAGGTGCTGTTGCCCTCCTCGGAATCCCCGGACATGCTCTGATACAGGATGACGTTCCATGTGCAGTCGTTCTGATCGTTTTCCGGCATATTTCCGGTAAGATTACAATCAAACAGGCGGACGGTGTTGGCGCCCTCAATGCAGACTGCCTCGGAATTGTTGGCCGTCAGTGTTGCATTGTTTACTGTGATATCGGCAGTGGAATATACCGCGGGTGATCCGGTCCCGTTTGATGTGTAGGACCCGCCGTCTACAACCATAGTGCCGCCACCCCGGTCACTTCGGATTGCTGCGGAGGATTCGCCCTCTGTGGTCACCGTGTCATCATAGGCATACAGCTTTCCGCCGCCTGCCACATGAAGACCGCCGGAAGTTCCCTTGCTTGTTGAAATGGTGGTGTCTGACACGTAGGTTGTGCCGTCACCGTACGAGAATACACCGGCTCCTCCTTCAGCATCCGTTGTAATGGTACTGCCCTTCAAATAGGTTGTTCCGTCTGTAGTAAGTACTGCTGCACCTACACCATAGAAGCTGGAATTATTTCCTCCGGTACTGTCATCGGAGTTTCTGGTAATCTTCAGATTGCTCAGGGTCGAGGTGGCACCGCTCTCCGTCAGAATGGCATTTTCATCTGTGCCTGTGGAGTCCACTGATTCATTGCTCAGTGAGGTATCTGAGGTAATATCCTGTACAGCTGAATAGGATATGTCTGCTGATGAGCTGCTCTGGCCTCCCATATCTCCGCCGGGGGCACCGCTGCCGCCAAGTATTTCAACAGAGGTTACAGTGCCATCATCGTCAAAGGTAATCGCTACACTGTCTCCCTCTGCAAGAGAAGAAATATCAAGGTCCTCCTGTCCGGGTGCCTGTCCGTCCGGAGCATTGCCGCCTGGTGCTCCTGTATCAGACGAAGAACTGCTGTTAATGGATTCTCCACCCGGTGCCTGTCCACTCGGAGGATTTCCTCCAGGGGCTTCTGTACTTGATGAGCTGCTGTTGATGGATTCTCCGTCCGGAGCGGATCCCTTGGAATTGCTTCTGCCGGCTGTCTTCTCTTTTGAGGAAGTGTCATCAGATGTTTCTGTATCTGGTTTCTGATTGCCTGTATCACTGCCTGAAGAACCGGAACTTGAATTACTGGAACCGTTGCTGCCTGTTGAACTGCTGCTTCCGGATTTCGAGTCGGAGCCGGAATCTGAACTCTCTGACGCGGAATTACCGGAAGAGCTGCTGTCATCCGGTTTTTCCGGAGGCTGTCCATTGTCATTTCCACCGCCTCCCATGCCGCCGCGTGTAACTGTCGCGTCCTCACTCAGCGTGATATCAGCTGTCTCATCGGTCAGATCCAGATCACTGCTTCCGTCCTTCTGTGTGCCAATCTGCAATGTCAGAGCTGTCCCATCAATAGACTTGATCTGTCCATAGATGGTCTGTCCCGCATAGCTGCTGTTGGATGAAGTGCCAGCTGTAGACGATGTCGTGGACACCGAAGCGGATGCAGATGTTCCTGATGTGGTGCTGCATGCGGTCAGTCCCATAGAAAATGTGAGGAATAAGCCCATTGTAAGTGCCAGATATTTTTTCTTCATGATAAAGATCCCCTTTCCGGATTTGTTCATGTCGGTATTTGTCATTTCCTGCTTGCAATACATGCAATATCGGATAAAACCGGCACCGAATGCTTTTAAACAGGGCGCCTTGGCTTTTGACAGTGACAGCATAACAGCGGAACTTAAAATCAACTTCAAATCAGTATACTAAAATGATGAATTTTCTGTTGCCATTCACAATGATGAGCGATTGGGATTCAGACTTTACCATGTAATTTAAAATGCAGAAATTTTCTGCTATATTATCTAGGAAAGAATTAATGCGCGATCTTGCGCCTGATGAAAACGATTGTATGCTGGTGAAACCAATCGTATGAAGGTGACAACGGAAGTTAAGGAACAGAGGAGGAGAAAGATGCGTCTGCTGCTTGCAGAGGATGAAAAATCATTATCAAAAGCTCTGACAAAAATACTGGAACATGCAAATTATTCGGTGGATGCTGTTTTTAATGGTCAGGAGGCTTTGGAATATCTGGAAAACGGTGATTATGATGGAGCCATTCTCGATATCATGATGCCTAAAATGGATGGTCTTACAGTTCTCAGACAAATCCGTGAGGAGGGTAATCTGATCCCGGTTCTTCTGCTGACAGCAAAGTCTGAGGTGGAGGACAAGGTGACCGGTCTTGATCTGGGGGCCAACGACTATCTGACCAAGCCCTTTGCACCGCCAGAGCTCCTTGCCAGAATCCGGGCCATGACAAGAACCAGACCGGCGCAGGCAGATACAGAATTGCATCTGGGCAATATCACTCTGAATACCACAAGCTATGAATTGCTGGGACCGGGTGGAAGCTTCCGGCTGACCAATAAGGAATTTCAGATGATGGAAATGCTGATGCGCAATCCAAGTCAGCTGATTCCGACAGAACGCTTTATGGACAAGATCTGGGGGTATGACAGTGATACCGATATTCACGTGGTCTGGGTATATATATCTTATCTCAGGAAAAAGCTTACAGCATTAAAGGCGGATGTGGCCATCAAGGCATCCAGAAATGCCGGATATACACTTCACATTCAGGAATAGTCTTGCACGTACAGGCTGAGCAGGCTGACAAAAAAACATATCTGATTTTATGCGGGACACAAACGTCCGCAGGAAAGCTGCCAGGGAGCGTTTTTTATGATAAAAAAACTACGCAGAAAATTGATCATGGTTTCTATGCTCGCCGTGACGATTGTTTTATTCATCATCATAGGAGCTATAAATATTCTGAATTATTACAGCATAACATCAGCCTCAGACCGCATTCTGAATATTCTGAAGGATAATGGGGGATCACTGTCCGGCCTTCAGACGACAGAGCCGATGCAGAGTCCGGGACAGGGTGAGGGAGAGACTCAGGGGCAGAATGGGGAGGATGTGCAGACCCTGAGCTCAGAAAGTCCGCAGCCACAGGATAATGGCACGGAGGCGCCCACGGACATTGGTCAGATGCCCGGTCCGGGCATGGAAAACAGCATTATTACAGAAGAAACGCCCTACGAATCCCGTTATTTTTCAGTTATTACAGATGAAAATGGAGATCTGCTCTCTGCAGACATGAACCATATCGTGTCTGTGGACAGCGCACAGGCAGCGGAATTTGCGAAGGAAATCCTGAAGTCTGGTAAAACCAGGGGGTTTATCCAGTTTTATCGCTATCTTGTATACCAGACTGAAGGAGAACAGACAGTACATGTATGCTTTCTGGACTGTCAGCGCAGTCTGGCCAGCTTTCATTCCTTCCTCTCCCTGAGTATCATTGTATCACTTGTCGGCATCATTGCTGTATTTGTGCTTGTGGTCCTCTTATCAAGGAAGGTGATGCAGCCCGTAGAAGAAAGCTATCGGAAACAGAAAAGATTTGTCACAGACGCCAGTCATGAACTGAAAACGCCCCTGACCATTATCGATGCGGATGCATCTGTTCTGGAGATGGATATCGGAGAAAATGAATGGCTCGGCGACATACGCAAACAGACAAAGCGCCTGACGGACCTGACTGGAGATCTGATCTTTCTTGCCCGCATGGATGAAGGCAGTGCAAAAATGAATATGCTGGATTTCCCATTATCGGACGTTGTTGGTGAAACTGCTCAGTCCTTCCGTTCTCTGGCACAGGTTCAGGGAAAAGATTTTCAGACAGAAATAGAGCCGATGATCACAATGCATGGCGATGAAAAGAACATCCGGGAGCTGATCTGCATACTTCTGGACAATGCTGTAAAATATTCAGATGAAAGTGGCTGGATCCGGGTGGAACTCAGAAAAAAGAATAAGAACATCCTGTTTACAGTCCAGAACTCGGTAAAGCAGATCGACAAGGAGACTCTCACACATATGTTTGATCGTTTTTACCGTTCTGACAGCTCCCGCAATTCTGAAAAAGGCGGATATGGTATCGGATTGTCTGTCGCTGAGGCTGTTGTCTCCGCACACAAGGGAAAGATAACAGCCACCTCCGCAGATGGAAAATCCATTCTGATTACGATCGTCTTTCCTGAACAATGAACCTTCAATGAACCTTCAAATAACAAAGCAATTTATAACAAATCATGATTTGACAGAGGCTTCGCCCTGGGTATTGACCGTATCAAAATTTGTAAAGGAAAATACATACAGTTTTCTGTTTTGGTATTCTGACAGGAATACGATCATTCCATGATAAATTTTTCTGTCAATTGGAATCTGAAAATCGATGACATCTTTTTTCTGCTCTGCACGGCCCATCTGTTTCAGAACCAGCTTACAGAACGCCGGATTTCCTGTCAGATGACTGCAGGTTTCCTCCAGTTCAGCGCAGGACTGAACCCCGTCATGCATAATATCACTGATGCGTAGAATAGAAATCTTCTCCCGGACACGTTCCATCACTGCTTTATACAGAACGAGATGTCTCCTTTCGGGGGCATAATACTTCTGTTCCAGCGGCAGTATAAGGGAGATCCAATTGGCAGGCTGATAATAATCGTTCAGTTCCCGCGTTGTCAGATTCTTCACAAACGGGCTGGCGAGCAGCGTATCCAGAGGCAATGGCCGGCTGTAATAATATCCCTGGATGAAGTTGACACCCCAGTTTCGGGCGTACCAGAGCTCTTTTTCAGTCTCTACACCCTCTGCGATGATCATAAGCTTTGAGCAGTGACACAATTCTGCGCTGGAACTGATGACGACATCCTGTCTGCTGCCCTCCCTGAAATTTCTGAAAAAAGCCTGGTCCAGCTTGATTCCATGTACATGTATTTCCTGGATACCCGATAAAGAAGACTGACCGTTGCCAAAATCATCAATCCAGAGGCTGTATCCTTTGTTTTCCAGCTTGTGAAGAGCAGTCTGGATGATATCAATATCCGTCAGCGCGGATTCCGTAACCTCAAACTGGATTCTGTTTTTGGGCAGGGCATAATAAGACAGTATTTTCTCAATCTCATCAGCCATATCGCAGGCAATAAAATCTGTTCTGGAAAGATTTAACGTGACAAAGACATCTCCCTGATCTTCAATCCATCGCTTCTGAATATCTTCACACACCATGCGGAGCATGTACAGGTCAAGCTTGTAGGCAAGGTGCAGTTCTTCGAGCCATGGAATGAAGTCAGCCGGAGGAATCATTCCCTTTTGCGGGTCCTTCCATCTGGCAAGTGCCTCAAATCCGCAGGTTTTCTCACTGATACTCCCCACCAGCGGCTGGTAATATGGAATAATCTGTCTATTTTCCAGCGCCTCCTCCAGATGATTCCGAATGAACATGCCCATGTCCTTGGACTGCCGCATTTTTTCGTCGAACAGACACAGATATCGTGTACCACTCACCTCATTTGCGGCTTGTGTACAGGCGTATCGTGCATAGTCCATGGCAGTGAGAAAATCCTCTTCCTGTTCTTCAGCGCCACTGGAATATATTCCGGCACACAGGATGATATTTATATAGGAAATTAATTCCGAGACGTCCCTCTGGGCCCGTCTGGCCAGCTCAATCGCCTGGTCCAGTTCCATAGATGTGTACACCAGGAACATATCCGGATCCATATGTACCGTATGATCATAGCCGAAGCATTCACAAAGTGTTCTCATCGTTTCATTAAGAATGCGGTTTCCCTGATAGCGCCCAAGATGCGCATTGATTTCAGCAAATTGGCGTATATCAAAATAGATTAATGTGCGCGAATAATTACTGAAACGATATTCCTTTTCCAGCATTTCCAGCGTCACGGATGTGGCTGCAATACCTTCATTTTCCTCCTTCTTTTTTGCGCTTTCCGGTGTTTTCCCGCCCTGTATCCTGTCTGCCTGAGACTGCTTTGCCTCATACAGCCAGTGATCAGCGGTACGTATCATTGTACGAAGATCCTCCTCCGTCTGCAGCGTGCCATTCGTGTACCCGATGCTCAGGTCTGTTCGGTTAAATCCTGATGCACTATGGCAGTGTTCCCGAAGGCTGTGCAGACGCTGTGCAAAGGAAGCTGTCGTTTCGTTTTCGGATATGATCAGAAACTCATCTCCACCATAGCGATAGCAGTGATCCTCGTTCCGGGAGAACGCGTTCCTGATCTCCTGCCCCACTATGGAAAGCACTTCATCTCCGTGTGCATGGCCAAAGGTATCATTTAATTGCTTGAAGGAATCGATGTCCATCAGTGACACGTTGAGATCTTTGGTCAGAAATCCGGTAAAATCGTCACGCAGCGCCGTGCGTTTCAACAGTCCGGTGAGAATATCTGTGCGGGCTTTTAATTCAGCGTTCTCTTCATCCCGCGTAAGGCGGATGCTCAGCCGTTCATACTTTACATAAGAATTCCAGCGAAGCTGTGTGATGGCAACACAGAATATCTGCAGTGCAAAAAAATCCACCCAGTCCTGCCACGCAATGGCATGTGTAAACCTGGTAAGAAAAAGTACTGTGCACACGTTGATGATAACGTTTCGTATAATGGATTTCAGATCATAGAGAGGAACAAGACAGGTGACAGCTGTAATGAGAATATACTCGAAGAAAAAACTGCTTCCCTTCTGTGTCGTAAAAAATGTCAGACAGGCGAGAACCTTATTGCTGCATTCGATAAACAGAATCAGCTTCCGGCAGAAAGGCACTTTTTTCTGATCCACAGAATTGTCTTTTCTCACCCGAATAAAGAATGTTAAAAAGAAAAGATTAAATAACCCAACGACAGCTTATACAATCGGAGCATGCAGGAACGGCATGGTGAAACTTCTGATCGGCGGTGTGAATGTTCCCACAAAGCCGATCAGGCACAGCATAAAAACCATAACCGCCACTGCACTGCAGTAAGTCAGGTTGCGCTGAGTACAGGCCAGAGAGAAAGATACATTCTGATTGTCATCCCCAGGCGCAATGTCTATGTTCGTTATCTTATCGAATTTCATCGCATCCACCTCTGTTGTCTGTACCGCTATTAAAAGACTGCTGCAAGGATCATAATAATAAAAATCAGATGATATCTTTCTCTTCCTCTTCAAGGCATAAATTAATATTCTGAAGTGTCCAGCAGAACAAATTTCTGTGCATAAGTTCCATTTGGAGTGTACTGCTGAATGTTCGTATAATTTTGGTAGGACGCGGATGTAATATCCAGGGCCTTGCCACTGACTTTGCTGATGAAGGTAAATGAATGGTCGCTGTTCTGAACGATCTTCCATTGCTGGGCATCTGTTCCATTTGGTGTATACTGCTGAATATTAGCACCATCTGCTTTAGATCCCCATGTTACATCCAGAACTTTTCCGGATTTTTCATTTGATATTTTATAATATCCGTTTCCAAGAGATTGGATCCTGAATATCTGTGCGCTCGTATGGTTCCAGGAATATAGCTGCACATTCGCTCCACTTTCGGCAGATCCCCAGAAAATATCTAATACATAATTCTGATGCAGATAGTTGGCAATATAATAAGTGCCATCAAGATCATCTGAAACAACAGCGTTATTATTTGAATTTCCGCTGTTTCCAGAAGACTTCCCGCCTGATGTGCTGCCAGACAGCACAAAGGACTGCGCAGCAGTTCCATTTCTGTCATACTGTCTGATATTACTGCTGTTCTGAATGATCCCCCAGGTGATATCCAGACACTTGAAGGAGTTTGCGTTGATCAAAGTAAGGGAACCGTCTGAATTTTTTCGTGGAATCCATTGCTGTGCCCGCGTCCCGTTTCCGGTGTACTGCCATACATTGGCTTCGTTTTCAGTGCTGCCCCACATTACATCCAGTAATTTACCAGAACCCACATTCTGTATGGTATAACATCCGTTGGAAAGCTGGGTAAAGATAAATTTCTGTGCGTTTGTCCCGTTGCTCTGGTAAAGCTGAACATTTGCGGCATCAGAGCCACTTCCGCCAGATATATCTACAATATAATTATTGTTCGCATTACTTTGAATCGTATAGGTTCCGTTTGAAATATTATAGTAAGATGATGAGACTGCAGCCTTGTTCCCCAGACCGTTATACCACAGGTTCATATCTACGCTTGCAGAAATACCATTCACCTTGCCTGCGGATGAAAACTGCCAGGATTCATAATTACCGCCATAGTTACAAGCTGAGGAACCATACTCAGCGACCCAGTGGTAATAATTGGGTAACAGAGTAAAATCGTCAAATAATCTCTGCCAATATGAACGGGATGCATAAAGACCGGCTTTGTAACCAGCTGCTGAAATCTGATCGCAGAAGCGATTGGCAAAACGGCAGACGGTTTCGCTCCCAAGTCTGAGCTGGAAATTCTCTTCCATATCAATATAAACCGGAAGTGATGGATGATGTCCGTTTAGCAGACGTTTCACATGCGCCACCTCACTGTCAATCTCACCATCCGAGGCTGCATATGAGTAAATATAAACACCATAAGGGATATTGTTTTCTTCACAGCCCCTTACATTGTTCAGCCACTGCTTGTCATCCTTATACGAATAGTCGTCACCGTAACCACAACGAATGATTGCAAAGTCTATGCCCGAATTTTTTACCTGACCCCAATCGATTGTTCCGTTATGTTCGGATACATCAATTCCCTTCGCAGTTGAAGATGTGTCAGTCAGAACAGCCTTTGTCGTTCCAATGACGGCTGAGGATAATATCGCATCTGTATCAGAAGCGTTATTGTCCGACCCATTGGAGGAATCAATATTGGATGTATTTTCCATTTCTGATGAATCTGATGATTCTGATGATTCTGAGGATGCAGATATACTCTGTTCATTGTTATCCGATGCATTCTGGCTGTTTTCAGCTGCATTATCTTCTGTCGTATTATCGGAAGGCGTATTTTCCTGTTCAGAATCCCCATTCGCAATATTCTCAGCGTCTTTTTGTTCCTGCGACACGACAGCTACAGCATCGGGAATCTTTTCCCCGTCGATATAACGGAAGCTGTTTTCCTTTCCGGTCTGTTCTACGGAAATGGTTCCCGTCTGCTGCTGGTCACTGATTGTGTCGGACATCTGTGATACAGCAGTAGATGCAGCATCAAGATAGGAACGGCTCTGGGAAAGTGCCTCCTGCTGGTCATCCGGAAGTGTATCAAATTGATCTGCGACTGATGAGATCGTATCCTGCAGGTTCTGCAGCTGGTTTTCGCTGGCAGAACTGATCTGACTGCATGCACTGACAATCGTCTTGATATTTTCCGCTACTGCGCTCCCGTCTTCGCTGCTGGTATCTGTATCCACTGAATTGACCGCCTGATCGATATTATTGGCTGTGCCTGTTGTATCATCTGTGAGGCTGGCTTCAGCAGATGCAGCATCTGACTGACTGTTCTGAACAGGGGTGGCGGCAGATAACCCTGCATCCTGGCCAAAAGCTGATACAGGTGCACCCATGATAATCGCAAGTACTGTTACAATAGTGACTGGTAACCGACGTTTCTGCATAATTGCATTATTCCCTTTCCTCTTTCCACACATCATGAAATATGTGTTTACGAAAAAACTAATAATTATTTAACAATATTTAATAATTGTAATATACTCGGACGTGAAATGCAAATATTATTCTGCATAAATTGCCGGTTTTTCATGTTGTTTTCATATAGGTTACATGTATGCTTTGTGTCTTTATCTGTGCCATTGACAATATACCCGGCTTGTATCACAAAATGAAAATAAAATGCATTTCAGTATACAAAGAAGAGACTCTTTTGCGAGAGTCTCCTCTGTAATTTATATCAGGGTTCTTTTTTTGAAAATTAACATGATACCTGCACAGCCTGCTAATATCGCTGCTATAAAATAGAAAAATGCAGTTCCTTTTCCACCTGCATTCAGGTGTGTATAAAATCTGGTCATGATGCTCTGATCCTGATCATTGAGGTCACTGTGTGTGGCAACAATCGCTTCACCTTCTGGTCTTCTTTCACCGGTATCATATGCAGCATTTCTGTAAACAGTACCATCTTCTTCTTCGATATATTCAACAGAGTCATCGGTATCACTGATTCCCCATCCGTCCTTCCTTACTTCTCCAATATCATTTTGAGATATAGCCTTGTCTGGGTTGATAAATCCGGCGAAAACTGCTTTCCCCATGTCATTCAGTGTCCTCACCTTCAGATCTTCAAAGGCAACAATCAGCGTTCCAGGGGCATAGCTGCTGTTGAAAATAATCTTCACGTCTACTGTGCCGCTTGCCATGCCATTTGCCATGTTTGCCTCTGTCGGAATAAAGATAGTGCGCCCGGTTACAATACCCTTTGTAATGCTTCCTTCGTGATATGTTCCATCTGCTGAGGTATATCCGTTCATATATTCACCTCTTACAGGACGCGACGGATTTTTCGCATCCTCACTGGAGATATCCGAATCCCGCAGAGTTTCCTTTGCCCAGAGTGTGCTCTCCATGATATAGGTGTGCCCGGGAATCAGATTGCTGTAGGATACACGGTCTACATAGGTAATATACGTATCTTTTTCTGCTTCCTGTCCGGTTGATTCAGCTATGTATGTCACGCTGGATCCATAATATTGTTTTCGGGTACCTTCTTTCCCACTCATCTGTGCAGAACGGTTGTTGATACCGGCTATACCCGGGTTCTGAAAGGTAAGGCTGTTACTGCCAGATGTGGCATTTTCAGAAACGCCGGATCCTGTGACATCATTCTGGTACAACGTCGTGCGGATGACAGGGAAATGAAGCTGTTCATTCTCATCATCTGCTGTCCCATCCTTCCCTGGTGTATGCAAAGCTGCAATTTCCCACGTTCCTTCAGGCGTCTGTACATACAGCTCATCCCAGAACGTCGTGTCTTTATCTGAAAGAGTCTGGGTATTGACATCACATGTAATTGTTTCTGATCCATTTTCAGAAGCTGCAGTAAATTCCTTTTCTGCCACAACCGGTTTATTGTTGTTCAGAAATGGTTTCCAGAGATCGGAAGATCCGGCGTCTCTGTACATCAGGGATGCCCTGATTTTATATTTTAACGATCCGGAAATCATGCCGCTGTAATGCACGACATCTACAAGCTGTGTTTTACTTCCGACTGTCCCGACATGGTCCGTAGAATTGCCATCATAAGCGATTGTGCGGATTTTCGGATAGTGTATACTCTGATTCTCATCTGTCAGATCACTGTGTGTGGCGATTGTGACATCTTCATAAATCAGGTCTTCAAACACTGTTACTGTCCGTCCGGAAAGACCCGTGCTGTCAAGTGTAAATGTCATGTCTACAGACAGATCAATGGTTCCATTGTCATGCTCTTTTTCTATCCTGGCATTGGAAAGCATTCCGTCTGTAAGAATTCTCCCGGTTTTATCGAAAGAAATCGTACCTTCTGCTGTAATCCTTTGCGTATTCTCCAGTATCGGTTTTCCGGTTTTCTGATCCATCAGTGTTCCGTGTATGGTATATTGCAGATCAGATGCAAGACCGCTTAAATTCACGGTATCAATGATCGTCGCATTCTGAGCAACTGCACCGACACGGCTTCTGGTCCTGCCATCCATTGCATTTGTGCCAACGGAAGGTTTCATGAAAAACAGACTCTGATCCTTGTCGTTAATATCCTCATGACTGGCAAGCTGATAGAGACTGTCAGCGAGATACAGCCTCTCATAAGCCACAACAGATTCGTTTTCCAGTCCGATTGAACTGAAAGTAAAGTTCACATTTTTAGAGCCGTTCATGGACGAAGCGTTTACCGTAAACTCTCCGGAATCCGCTGTCGCCAGAACCTTTCCGGTAGACTTCTGAATCAGCTGGCCTTTGATGATGTACTTCTCACCGGGAGCAAGATTCTCGTATTTTACCGTATCTTTCAATGTGCTTGTCTTTGATACCGGAACAGTTTTCTTGCCCGTTGCCTGATCAGTCAGCGTCGTGCTGATCTTCGGGACATATACTGTCTGTGCCGCATCTTCTGCTTCCTCGTGCTTTGCGATCTCAATGCCCTTCCAGTTCAGGTACTCAAAGGCTACCAGGGTTTTGTCCTCCAGATTCTTTGAGCTGAAGCTGAATGTCACATCAACCGTTCCGTTCTTTGCCGTCGGGGTGAAGGTTGTCTCTCCTGTTGCAATGGAAGTGGATGTATTGCTCTTGTCCACCAGTTTGCCTTTGACCGTATAGGACTCTCCCGGTGTCAGATTCTTATAGGACACGGTATCCACAACGGTTGCTGTGTCTGTCAGCGCAATATTCTTGGAGTCCACGGCAGCATTCTTCGCCGTAGTGCCAAGCGTGACATCGGGGTTCACCCAGACTGCCGGGTCCAGGCTGACATTCTTTCCATTGGTGTCAATAACAACGCCAAGGACCGTACCTGCCGCATTAGATGTTGTGGCATCCAGATGTTTGTTCGAGATGTTTTTGCCGTAGTTGATTCCCTGGACAAAAACTTCGCTGATCGTGTACTTGTCAAACAGCAGGGCCATTTGTGCATCGTTTGCTGTAGTCCCGCCGAACCAGATTCCCGCGGAGGCGTCCAATTTGGATGGATCATTGCAAACATAAGCACCATCCGCATTCTGTGTGACAAGGGAGTCATTGCCGTTGGTATTCTTGGAATGTTTGTTTGTTTCTGTGTTTACTTTGCCATCTGCATCCGCGATAATCACATGGCTTTCGCCTGTGGTCTCGGAGGTGATGACGAAAGGCACGCCAGCCATCGGCTTGTTGTTTGCGTCCGTCTTCTGGAAGTTCAGGCCGCCTCGCGTTGGAGACTCGCTGGCTTTTACCTGATCGGCAGCGTCGTTGAGGGCATATATAGCACTTGGGACATCTCTTTTTACATTACCATTAGTGTCTGGATTGAAGTGAACAACATACACCGTGTTATTAAGCTGATATCCTTCTGGAGCTTTTGTTTCCTGAATTAGAATCGTACCGATGGGTATTCCTGCTGTATTCGTCAAGGAATCAATATAAAAATCATCTCCAGAAACTTTGTATGATGGTGACAAAGCCATATACCCATTTTCTTTTGTTGCAAGAACCCATGTCCTGACTGGAGTCTCATTCTTTAAAGAATCTTCCGTTCCATTCTGGACATCATAATATTTTATTGTGTACTGAGCACCGCCTAGTGTTCCTTTACCCTGTGCAGTCCATAGATTGAATTGCTTCGAATCCCACACCGTACGTGCAGCTTTCACCGCATACGGCGTTCGTCATGTTTGGAGAATAAAACTGAATATCAGACGTGAAATTGTCCCTGCACGGATGCAGGGACGGAAAAGAGAACTACTTATCAAGAAAAAGCAATTGGTATGTTTTACTTTAGAACACGGTCATGTCTCATTAATCCATTTCTTTTCGGTGTGTGTTACCGCGTCGTGATGAACCACATGAGATATGGCATCGTGATGAACGACATGCGATACAGCGTCATGATGCACCACGTGAGTTACAGCGTCATGATGAACGGTTTTGTAAGTGGCTTCATGATGAACAGTTTGTGGTACTTGTTCAGAAGTAGTATAGTATCCGGCATCTTCACCAGCTAACATATGTGCTTCACCGTGAGCATCGATTTGATCTTGAGTCATTCCTGCCAAATCTTTTCCACATCCGTAGCAAATAACATGACCGACTGTCTTATATGTTGTCTCATCCCACGCCGGCTGATCCACGACCTGCTCATCGTAAGCGGCCTTGTCAACGACTGTCTCATCCCATGCAGCATTGTCCACTACGGTTTCGTCCCAGGCAGCTTTGTCAATGACCATTTCATCATAAGCAGCTTTGTCTGTTACTGTCACCGTCTCGTAATGGCCCTTCTTTGTGGTGCTTGTCCCTGAGCTTTTTCCGGAATTATTCGACGTATTGGACTGACCAGAACTGGTTGACGTATTTGTTTTACCCGCGTTGCTTGACGTATTGCTCTTAGCGGTATTGTTTGTAGTCTTTCCCGAACTGCTGCTCTTGCTCCCGCTGTTACCCGAGGTATTTGATACAGGCCCAGATGTCTTACTGGTGTTAATACTGGTTTTACTTGCCACATTGTTGCCAGTAGATTTACCGGAGGTATTGGAAGAAGTACCGGACGGCTTGCTTTCTGTCTTTGTGGAGGTATCAGCCTTGGCGTCAGCTTTCGATTCTGTCTTGCTGTCCGTCTTGTCATCCTTCTTCTCAGTCTTACTGTCATTCACCGTGTCCGCCTTGATTGCGTCGTCGCTCTTCTTTGCGGAATCATCCTTCTTTTCTTCTGTCTTTTTTGTACTGTCAGATTTGGATTCCGTTTTGCTGTTTGTTCCGGGTGCAGTGTCCTTCCTTGCGCTGGAAGAATCCGTCTTCTTTGCGTCGGTTGTGGACTTGGCTGTGGATGAAGATACGGAAGCGGATGCCTCTGCACTTGTTGTCTTCAGCGGAGTCTTCACGGCTCCACATCCTGCGAGCATTGACGCTGTTAAAATTCCGGTCGCAAATAAGTAGGCAGCTTTATTTTTCATAACTTTTCTCCTTAACCAGTAATTGATCGTTACATGACCGCAAAATATATCTTTTTCCGATATTTTAAATGGGGGGTATAAAGTCAATCCTATATAATGAAATTAATACAAGAATTTTTCCGTCTGATATTCAGTTGTCAAGGTGCGTTACTGCAAAGTCTTGAACCTTATCTGAACCGCCGTTGATACAGCTTCCGGATCGTTTTCCCGGGTAGATCTTTCCACCTTTCATGTCTGTTCGGAATCATGCGGAGGATGTCCAGAGGAGTCTTTCCAAGGCGTTTTGCCATGCCGGCTTCCTCTTTCGTCAGTCCGGCTTTTCCGGATACATAGCCCCATGCCTCTTCTGACTTTGGATCTCTCAGCATTTTCTGTCTCTCTGTCAGCTTCAAATCAGTTATTTCTCCAATATATTTATTCATTTACATGACTTGGTCTGCTTCCCGTGTTCCGCATGCATTATCATGATAAAAACGTTCAGGTGCTTTCTGTGGGCCGGAAACCTTTTCCTCCGGAAGACTTTCGCAGCAAAGGGATTGGACTAATGGTCCAAAGGACTACTCATCTTCAGTTTCCGAGAACCCTTTCGGGTTAACCGCATTTTCGCGGCTTCAAGACTTTACCCACGTCCTTAGAAAGTTCGTTTTACCGGTATCCCAGGGTTGGATACCGGATCCTCACCATACTTGTTTTCTGACACCCGGCTTCCTCTTCCATAGCTTTACGCCTTAGGCGCTGGAGGCCGACTCTAACGGGCTTCATGTCCTTTTCTTCCCGTTAAGGAAAGGACATGCCGTATTCTCGGTGTACCGGTCACCCGGTATCACGCATGCAGTTCAGCGTTTCTTTTATACATATATACATATTCATATAATGAAATATATTATAATGAAATACATATAGAAGAACTGCTGTGACAGCCTGTGTATTTCGCCGTCAAACGCGTCGCACATCTTTGCCAGTCTCTGCATCCCTCTTCTGTAACAGGATTGGCACCGGATCGAGTCCGGGTGTATCCTGCACCTGAATATGAGCGGGATTACTTGAGGTGTTCGTATAATCCACCGTTACATCAGGAATATTCGTCTTTGCTTTATATCCCTTAGGGGCTTTTGTTTCAGTGACATGGTATGTTCCGACTACTGCCTCAATTTTGGGCGTATTGCCGGATGCATCAGTCGTCAGTGTATACTTGATAGGCTTGCTTTCAAATTTCCATTTCTGAGCATCCGTGCCATTCCATTCATACAGCTGGATGTTAGCATCATTAGCCACAGATCCATGAGCAACGTCGAGAACCTTGCCACTGTTCACGTTGACAATTTTGTAATACCCATCGCCAACCGATTCAAGTCTGAATTTCTGCCCGCTTGATTGCAGCCATGAATACAGCTGAATATTCGTATTGTTTGCTGTCCCATTCCCAGCTGCATCCAATGCCATGCTCATCTTTTTTGCACTGATGATATAAAAGATATTATTCAGACCCTCGGAAACAGAAATCGGCTTCAAAGTACTGGCACTAATCAGAATAAATTTCTGATTAATACCATCATAAGCTGGCCACTGCAAAACATTTGTATTATTATTTGTTGCTGTGTACTGCAGTTCTACCGCCTTGCCGCTCTTCTTATTGATGATCTGGCAGGTCGGTGTGGTGTTTTCCAGAGTAAACTCTGCGCCTTCCAGACTGTAGCAGCGGTTGTTTCTGGTCGCATCCGGATTTGCTGATGTTTTTGTCAGATACAGATAACCGGGGTTGTCCGGTTCAGCAATGTCAAGCCATAATGGATTATCCCTGTTTGTATGACCCGCTACATCGCTGGCGGTAAACTGATACCAGTTGTCATCTTTTGCATAATGACCGTTACTGGGAGGCGTCATTTCGTGATACCAGTAAGTGTGACTGGGTTCAAGTGTAACCACATTCGAATATCCATCGCTGCCGATTGTAAAAGTCTGACCTGTTCCTTTGCCGCCATTTGCAAAGCCTTTGCCATCGTAATAAATTTCATACTGTGCTCCTGCAACGCTTCCGCCATTGTATGACCCAAGTTTGTGTATACGGGCATAGACCGGGTTCAGTTTTACTTCAAATATTGCTACATCCTGATTATTTCCCCCGCTCATCCTTCTCGCATACACAATCGTTGCATTGTCTTTATACCGGTCTGCATATGCGATTGCATTTTTCTGTGCCTCCGACAGCTTGCTATATGCAAGTGCTCCCAGAATAGAATAAACACATGCCTGTGCGTCCCTGTACCTGTCTGTATGGTTAGAATTATGCGCATATGCATAATCTCTTGCCAGGGCCATGCGCTTTACCTCATCCGCTGTGATCTGATGTCTGTTTGTCCCTGCAGCCATGACCCATGCTCCGACCAGGTCCGTTGTTTTCTGCCAATTTGTGTGGAAAATCTGACCCTCTTCAATACAGAATGCGTCGTCGTGAGGTTTTCCATAAAACTCTGTTCCGGTATTTGTCATCAGTGAATACGCCGTTGAGACATTCAGCATCCCGGACTGTATGCCGCCAAAATCAAAAAGTCCTAGTCCTCCGACTCCATTTACAAAGGCCACCTCTTTTTCTGTGTTCCCATAACCATACGAATGGTTTACACTCTGACATGCTACCGGTGAAAGATCCACAGAGGCAGCCGAAAGCTCTGCTGAGGATGTATCTGTACCAATCATTTTCCATGGGACACTTGTGTCAAAATCTCTGGATGCCAGGAACCATATGCCATTCACATCAATGATCTTTCCATTTTCGGTTTTACTGATTACCTTTACCTGGATTGGAGCACTGGCGTCCTGTCTCTGCTCCTGTTCCTCTCCGGACTGTTTTTCTTCAATGCCTCTGCTTTCATCCAGGACAGAAGAAAAAACTGTACCCTGCTTCAAAAAGCTTCCCGTCCTGCTGTATATGCCGGATAATCTGGCCGCTGCTTCGGAAGAAGAATCTGATACGACGTAATAATCTACGGTACTGCCATAGTTCGTCTGGCCTGTTCTCTGATTATCTCCATTTACAGCTCCCGCAATGACTGCTTCTTCAATGCCTCCCGGTATGCTGTATTTCGCGTTCCTGCCATCATTTCCCGCCGCTCCGATGACCGTAATGCCCGCTTTTACAGCTCCTTTTATGATCTCCGCAATCGCTGAGGAATCAGATGTCTTCAGTCCGGAAAGTGACAGATTGATAATGGAAACCTTTCTTTCCATGGCGTATCTGATTGCCGCATATACGGAAGAAGGTGTTCCTTTTCCACCCGCGTCCAGTGCTTTTATGGAAAGAATCCGTGCATCCGGATCCTCTGCTGTAATGTATTGCACCATCCGTGTGCCATGTCCGTTATCATCAGATGCGTCATCACCAAGCATGGAAACTGATTCAATGATATGCTCGTCAGCACCCACTCCTGTATCGATCAGTGCAATTACACCATTTCCCCATGTTCGTTCTGAGAAATCGCCAGAAAAATCATCTGCTGAAGCTTCAGATAATTCAGACAATGGATTGGTCTCTTCTGTGAATGCATGGTAGTCTTTTACATCAGTAATGTTTTTCTTTACATCCTTTTCGGCAGAGGGGGAATCTGAAAAATTACTGTCTGATGTGATATCCGGAGTACTGCGGGTATCTTGCGTCTCGTTTTCTTCTGATGCCGCCTGTATTAAAGCGCCGTCAGGCTCTGCAAAGTCAGCATGCTGCGTATAATAGTGGCAGGCGCTTTCAGCTTCTGCTGCGGATGCAAACTGCAGAAGGTAGCTTCCTTCATAAGAGGACAAGATCGTATCCTGTTTCCGGATGACGTTCTGGACTGAGGTGCCAACCAGCAGTCTGCGGGAAGAAAAATCCGATTCTGCCCGGACAGTTTCCTCTGCATATGTTGTAATGGATAAGAGTGGTTGTAATATCATCGAAAAAGCCAGCATGGCAGGGACAAGCCTGCCTGATTTTCGTCGTTTCATCATATTTTTCCCCCTTTCTTTTTGTGATAGAACCGGGCAAGTATGGCGGCGATAAGCAGAACTGTTCCGGGTATAATATAGGGGCTGCGATCCCCAGTCTGTACCTGACCGCTGGTCCTGTCTGCGTCCCTTGTGTTCAAAAACTCCGCCTTCCTGACATCCTTGCGCAAAATATATCCGGTATCACCGCTGGACGTTGTGACATAGCCGGATTTATCTGCCTCGTCCTCACAGACACGGTAGAAGGTCCCTGCCGGGATGTCTTCGATCGTTACCGCCTCATCCGGGGAAATTAACAAAGTATCTCCGCTTTTCACACTTCCCTTCTGTCCGTTTGTATTCGTGTATGGGTAGGCGATTTCAGAGGAATCCAGGTAATACGTCTGTTCTGTATCCGCTTTCGAAGTATGACCTTCACCTGTCTGATCATTGTTTTCAAATGTCACCATAAAATGAAAGGCTTTTTTCTCCGCTGCATTTCCGGCAATTTTTTTCTGGATTTCCAATTTCCCGGATGGTATGGGTTTGGGAGAGACAGAAATATCATATGACCATCCCGCAGCCCCGGAGGAGATCGTACGTTTCATTTCAGGTACGCTGATCAGGCATGGTACAGACGCATAGTGGTGTGCGGCAGGCTGGGTTTCTGCAAGCAGATAAGCGGCAGGTTCCACCTCCTGGAAAATCAGATTTCCCTGATCATCTGTTGTCCCTGAGACTGGCACCCCAAGGGCTTCTGTACGGTACGCCTTCTGAACCGCTTCCAGGAAAAGGGCAGGCTGGGCTTCCAATGAAAGAGTGGTTTCTGACTCTCCCTGCTCTCCTGTGATTTCCCATGCTGGTCGTTCTGCGGAATCCTCCCGGATGACCAGTCCCGGCAGTATGGGCTGATATCTCGTGCCAACGGTATTGCTGCCCTTTGAAATCATGGTGAATTCTGCAATTTTATAAAGAGTGAAGGAAGCGCCCTGTACTGGATCGTTGCCTTCCGCACCTTCTCTGTATGCAATGTTGACCGTTCCCCTTTTTTCTTCTGTATGTACTTCCTGAAGTGGATCCGCAAACGCTGATATACTGAGAAAAAAGGATAAGGGAATACTCAGCAGCACTGTCAGAATGGCCGCCAGTTTTCTTTTCATTGTATTTTCCTTTCTGGGAGAGCTTGTAGATTAGACTTTTTCGGGGGATGCTTTTTCTTTCGTGCGATCAGATATGCTGTACCGGCCAGACATCCTGAGATCAAATAGAAATACCAGGTACCGTTTCCTCCGGTATGGAGTGTGATGGTCTTGTAGTTCTCGACAAGTACTCTGGCAATTCCGGCTTTGTGAGAGAGAGGAACCGCCTTCTGGCCCTTTGCAAATACCGTGCCTTCATCTACCGTAAGTGCTGCGCCATAGCTGGAAACCGGCTGATTGCTTTCTGCAGCATTGGGAAGCAGATTTCCATCTTTTGGGTGAGTACTGTTCAGAGTGATTCGGAAGCGGTTCTTCAGAAGATTAAAGTGAGAAGAGGTCGATTTTTCAGTGAAAAGATAGGATTCGGAATCCAGCCCCCGCAGACGGAGCATACCCTGAGCGGCGCTTTTATCAGTGTTTCCTTCCACTCCAGCATCTGAACGGTTCCGGGTTCCGGAGTCTGAAGTGGAGGTTCCGGAGTGGGAAGGGCTTACGACCTGTGTCGCCACGCAGGTTCTGGAGGGCGTTGTATCCGTGGTTGCCAGGAATATCTTTCCACCTTTTTCAGTCAGCTGGAAGCCATAGGCATATCCTTTTTCCTGCTCCAGCGCAGAACCTTTTATTGAACCCTGGTCAGCGGAAATGATCTCCTCGATTGCTCCGTCTGCAGGTGACCACACATGATAAGAACCGTCGATCGGATGACCGTCTGTATCCTGATCCTGTACAAAAAGCACATATGCCAGATCTGTTTCAACGCTTCTATTTGTGGCAGGATCGGGATCATATTGTTTTTCCTGCTGCACAGTGAATTTGACATCTGCAGCATCGAAGCTGTGCGCATCTCCGATGAAATTGCCGTTTATATCCCTGGTTCCTCCAGTTGAGTTTCCAAGCTTTGTGACGTCAAGCTCATAGGTAAAAATGTGAACAGGATTCCCCTCAACCTCTCTCAAAAGAGTATTCTGATTTCGCCAGGCGAGGGTTGGACGGTTTGTGTTGAAGGTTTTTCCATCCCTGCTTCCGATCACTGCATTCTGATTCAGGACGCTGTCGAATTCCACAATAACCTGCGACGCTGTTTTCAGATTGTCCAGCTTTTTCAGTCCTTCATCCGTCAGTGAAACTGTAAAGCCGCTGACATCTTCCTTTCCATTTGCCACAGTGCCTTCTGGCGTGAAACAGGAATCTGCATCCGCTGTCATATGTGCCGTTTCGTTTGCATCTGCACTCCCCGCTGCGCAAGTGATGACATAGTCTTTTCCTGACTCGAATTCCATATTGGTCGCGTACAGCGCAGCATCGGCTGCATCACTTTCCATGGTATCAAATTGTGAAAGCTTTTCCGGTCTGGCTATTCTTCCGCGAAGCGCAACCCGTGTAACCTTCTGCAGAGTCAGTCCGCTGCTCATGGTATCTGATATCCGGAATTCCCTGCTTCGTCTGGATTCTCCGTTTTCCTTCAGATACATGGACACCGGGACATCAGCGTAAATAATCTGATGAATATTCTGCCCGATATGATAATCCTGCCGCTCTGTCAGCGTGTCGCCATCGTCTGCTACTACCTTTTTTGCGATAGAAGTCATGTTGCTTTTGGGATAAAGGTTCATATCATACTGCCACACAGTCCCCGCACTGTATGTAACAGTGCTTCCGGTTTCCTTCTCTGTTTTGACAAGATCTGCAAGGTTCGTTTGGGGAAGACTGACCAGAAATGGCGAACAGGGATTATAAATAACATAGGGGTTCTGTGTGCCGTCTTCAGCATCTGTAAATTCCCCGCCATCTGCCTGCACATCAGCAGAATATCTCTGGGATGCAGCATTCCTTGCATGTTCCTGCTCGATATCAGTGTCATCATTGAAGTTCAGATCACCGGAGGTGACTTCTTTTCTGCTGTTTACAGATGCACCATTGCCTGACTGCTTTTGAAAGTTTTCGCCTGTGTGCGGTTTTTCATGGCCATCCGCGTCATAGATATAATCGCGATAGACTTTTTCATAACGTTTGACTCCGCTGTCATCGATACCTGTATAGGAAAAGTAACCTGTCTCGGCAACGACATAAAGCCCCAGATCAAGATCGGTCATTACCGTCTTGCCCTTGTCAGGATCTGACGGCGATAGAAGGCCGGTTTCTCCATCGTAATATACAGTTTTATCTTTTTCCTGGAGATGTGCACCGGTTGCCGCAAAATCCCTGCCTTTTGTGGTGGGCTTCGGTACAAGCCCGTTTCCGTTATGAATCTCTGCCCCTGCAGACAGAAGCGCTGCATTTTCGATATACTGGTTTAATAATGTTTCACCGGTCCAGATGTTATGATATCCATTTGCCTCTTTTATACGCTCCAGAATGATTTCCATCTGTTCGCCCGACCAGTAAAGCACTCCGTCAATCGAGGTGGCATAATCAGCTGCCCTGATTCCGCATTTTCTGGCAACCTCGGAAAATCCATAATCCAGATTGCTGTAATATACCCCCACCTCTCCGGATGAAGATCTGTCGTCAGATCCTGGATTATCCTGAATCTCTGTCATATCTTGACCGCGCCATCCGGATACATGCACCAAATCTGCAATCTTTGCAGTGGAAAAAACAATATTCGGTATGCCGTCCCGTTTAGAAGGTGCATGATCACCAAACGAGGCGTGATACATGCCATCTCCCTCAAAGGTTCTGCCATCTTCGTCATTTAACTTATAAATTGTAATGGAACCTGTCTTGCTGCGGTCTATGGTTTCCTGGCTGATGAAGGGATCTTTTCCGATATCGTAGTTTGTGTTTTCAATACCGGTTTTCCAGCCTCCATTGCGGTAATGTGAGAAAGACCCGGGCATATCATCTGCCAGACGAATGATGCCTGGAGAATTCAGCGGTGATGCATCTGCGGATACGATTCCAAGGGTACTTCCAAGAATTGCTGCAAGCATACTCGCAAGGATTTTTTTGTGGATCGGAATTGCTGCTGTCTTTTTCATATTGTGTTTTCCTTTTCTTCTTTTCCCTTCTTTCTGGTTACTTTGAATCATGATTCTGTCCATATAGATGTTTATAAATTTATTTATGAACTGCGTTTAATAATTATGAATATCTATAAACGTTTATGATTTTATAAATAAACGTTTATTATTTTTATCAACGGCTATTTTTTAATGCCATACTTGATTCTGTTCCATCGATTACAGGAGATGATTCGATTCGTGATAATTCCGAGAGATCCTGTGCATACAGGGAAAACCAGACAGAGCAGAAGTCTGCGGAGCATTTTCTGTTCAGTTTCCATGAGGTTCGTTTCTTCAGTCTCTCGTTGAAGATCAGGAAAGATACGTTCAGCCCGGAGTATAATGCGTGAATCATTGATGCCAAATGGTGTACAGGTGTACAGTGTAATTTCATCGGCATTCTGATGCATCTGCAGAAGTGGAGGTTCATCCGGCCCCTGCTGCACTGTTTTTTTGTTCAGGATCCTGTAACGATGGATTTCATCCAGAACATGAATGCGCACCTCATCTCCTGGCTGCAGTTTTTTTATATCTGTAAATAATTTTGCAGTTGAAAGGCCGGTATGACCCGCAAGTATCGCATTCGTATCCTTGCCTCCCAGCGGAAGGCTTGATCCGTACATATGTCCTGCTGCGTATTGCAAAAGCCCGTCCGATGTGCCATGTCCAACAGGCAGATATAAATTAATTTTCGGGATATCAAGTATAGCCATTATATTGGCATCATCTCCCGGAGTATTCCGGGATAATAGAGACTCATAGAGAGGATCACCCGCTTCGGCGCCCTGATACCAGAAGCCGTTCTGCATCTGCTTTTGTGCAATTTCCGCATTGTATACCCGTACTCTTTCCTTCTCCTGCTCTATTTCCTGTTTTGTCATTCGATGGAATTCATCTGCGTATGCCTGCATGCTTCTGCTTTGCCTGATATCAGAAAGCGTATCGAAAATGACAGGCAATTCAAAAACGAATAATGCTGCTGTAAGCAATGACCAGACCAGAAGCATCCTGCAGTCCCTGATTTTGGGTTTGTCTCTCGCCTTGTTTCGTTTTCGTTCCCGGTGGGAACATATGCTGTTATTTGCCATATGTTATTCCTTTCTGTTTCTGAAATAAAACAGGCAGAACAGGATATAGCATACCGGAAGGCTCCCGATTGCTGCTGTTTTCAAGAGCTGTATATGATAGGTTCTGGAAAGCAGAGATGATTCACTCCGAGAGCCTTCCTTTACGGAACCGGTAAATTTTCCCTGAATGATCAGCCGGTGATCATTGATTCCGCAGGGTGTACAGGTATACAGGGTTACCATTGTTCTGTCCGGAATAATCTGCAGATATGGATCTTCGTCATCCGGAAAAACTATTTTAATATCCTTCACAGTATAGGTCTGTATTTCGTCAAGAATATGGATATAAAAGGTATCTTCTATTCTTAATTTATCCAGATCTGTAAAAAGCCTTGCACTGGTAAGCCCTGTATGTCCTGCAATGACTGCATTTGTGTCGTTTTCTCCTGTTGGAAGGGAGGTGCCGTACATATGACCGGCATTAGATGACATCCTTCCTGCTTCTGTTCCATATACAACAGGAAGATCGATGCCGGCAGCAGGGATACGGATACGGCACAGAATACCGTTTTCCCCGGAATAAAGAGCTCTGAGATAGGTTCTGTCCCACATTCCGTCTCCACTGTACTGAAAGTCCTGCTTTTGCTGTGCCCTGAATATCGTTCGGTTATAGATACGGGCGCTTTCCCATCGCAAGGCTGTCTGTTCCGCATCCAGGCTTGAAATTTCTTCCTGATAACCTGACAGGCTTCTGATCTGTCGGACTTTTTGTAATGCATTCAGGAATGCTGGAGTAATACCTGCCAATAGTGCGAACAGAATCAGGAGACAGGCAAGAGGTCCTGTATAATTCTGTTTGTTTTTTCTTATTGGTCTGTCCATTATTGGCTGCTCCTCCAGGACGCAGGTTTCTGTGTTGTTATGACTTCGGTTTCTTTTCCGATAATTACAAATCTTCGACTGGTTCCTGCACTCCCATTACAGGTGGAAAGAGTAACAAATCTCGCATGATCCGACGGCATTTCTGAATTCATATAGAGTGATTCCGCTCTGCGTTTCTCCTGCCAGCGCAGGAAGGACTGGTCTGAGCCAAAGTGCCAGGTATAAATTTCTGATCCGCTGCAGGTAGAAAGAACTGAGTAGAATACATAGGTATGTCTGGTACCGTCCAGAAGGAAGAGTGAAAAAGAGTGATCTTTGAAGGATTTGTCTGCGTAACGTGAAGAAAGTCTGCCAAACATGGAACCATCTGCCATGTTGTGGCCATACAGAATAGAGTTTTGATCTGTAAAGGAGGATGCATTTGCCGCATCCAGAGAAATGCTGCCCCCGTAATTGGGTGTGCGGTCCGGAAGTGTGTGAAGATAGGTATTATTGTCTATACCCTGCATGACAGGGTAACTGATTTCGTCCAAAATTGTTAACTGTCAAGTAAAAATGTACAAAAAATCCTAAATAAAAATGTACAGTTTACGGTGATGGTTCCTCCTGTTCAAAGTCCTTCAACCGATAGGATTTTCCTGTGATCGATATGACATGGGAATGATGTAGAACACGGTTCAGGATTGCATCTGCAACGACTGCATCATAAAAAATGCTGTCCCAATCTCCGAAATTGATATTCGTCGTCAGGATCGTACTTTTCTTCTCATAACGCATATCGATCAATTGGAAAAACAGGTTGGAATCCTCCTTGTCAATCGGAAGGTACCCGATCTCGTCAATAATCAAAAGTTTGTAGTGATTGAAATGCTTCAGCCTCGCTTCCAGACGGTTCTCCAGCTTTGCTTTTTTCAGTTGCTGCAGAAGATCGCTGCATTTGATGAAATAGGTAATGTTATGGTGTTTTGCTGCAGCAATCCCGATGGATGTTGCCAGATGGGTCTTACCGACTCCGCTTGATCCGAGAAAGACGATATTCTCCGCCTTCTCCATAAATCCAAGAGTGCAGAATTCCTGCATCTGGGCTTCGCTCACGGAAGGCTGGAAGCTGAAGTCAAAATCCGAAAGTGTCTTTACGAATGGAAACGCCGCCGCATGAATCGTACTCTGCGCTGCAGACTGTTCCTTGAAGTCTACTTCATAATTCGTTAGTTTCAAGAGTCCCTCCGTAAAAGAAAGATTCTTTGTTCCCACATCTCCGGCGACTTCTTCCAGATGAAGTTTCATCTGGTTCAGCCGGAGTGTTCCAAGGTTCTGTATCGTCTGTTTGTAGATGCTGCTGTTATTCATACACTGCTCCTAATGCCTTAAGATTTTCCTTTGCCCGTGCTGCGATATTTTCTTCTGCAAACGAATGCGTCCTGCAGATGAGATCCCGGTAATGGTCCTCTTGATAGTTGATCTTCTTTTCCGACAAGGGCTGCAGTGCGATGAGTTTCATGTTACAATACACATGGATGTAGTCATCGTAAACCTGCAGGGTAACGCTTTTTCCAATGTATTCCGGCGGTACGGAATACTGTTTTCCGCGATAGCGGAAGAGGCTGGCGTTGTCTATGCGGACTTTATGATCGACCAGCTGATAGGGATTCCGGATGGTCTGCTGTGGTAACGGGCTGAAGGAATCCCTTTCTTTTTTCAGATACATCAGCGGAATCTTCCCGGTCCCGGGGTGTACTTTCGAGTTTTCCCTGTCGTTGATCTTTGCCAGAAGTTCCACGAATCCAAGGTAAGTCAGTCGACCGTTGTATGCGCGGAGTTCATCGAGAATCCGCATCGGCGATTCCACTTTTCCTTTTGTCTTTGGCGTGGCGGCAATACATGGCTGGACTCGGAATCCATAATCATCGGCGAACTGCTGGAAGCGAATATTTATTTTTCCTTTCGATCCTCTTGTCCTTGGCTGATCCATGACCGTTTTCATGTTATCCGTCACAATCTCTTCCGGCACACCGCCAAACACCGTAAACGCGTCATCCAGGCAGAAGAAAAGTACATCCTGTGACTTTGTCGGTACCATCCGGTAAACGCGGTATCTGGAGAAGGATAGGATCAGGACGAAGATGTTCACCTCAACCCATCCGAGATCTGTCGTCAAAAGCCTTAAGGATTCCTTCCAGTCCAGCTGTGCCTGCTTTCCCGCCGGTGTCTCATAGCGGATATAGGCTTCTGATTTTGCCGGAAGTCTTTTACGAAAGTACGCGGCGAATTCCGGTTCCCTGGAAAGGTAATAGCAAAAGTTGCTGTAAGCGCCATGATAGCCATAGTTATCGCACAGATACTGCCAAAGAACGCGGCGGTAATAAAAGATCTGTTCGTTTTCATCCGAAAGAAGTTCTCGGATGATGTCCTTGTAAGGGGTCAGACAATTGCTCGATGCCCGATGCTCTGACTTATGAAATCCATTGATATATTTATCAACAGTTCTTCTGTCCACGTCCAGTTCTCGGGCAATCTGGCTTTTATTAATTTTCAGATTGGCTGATTCCATAAATGGTCTTAACTTGTATAAGTCCTCCAGTTTCTCAATTTTCAGATTCGTTGTAACAGGTGATTTGATAATCATCGAAAAGCCTCCTTTATCAGCTTTTACGATGATACCATTTGTACATTTTTATTCCGGAACTTTTGTACATATTTAATTATGACATAGCAAAAATCAGCCATGCTGCAATATCCATGCCACGGAACAGTTCCCAGTTGATGACTGGATATTTTTCTGCCTCCTGTGTAGAAACGATATCAGGTTTCTCGGGGGTGATCATGCTCTCCTGCCGGAGTCTGCGATATGCTTTTGCACTGTTATAATACTCTGCGGCTTCTGGGATGAGACATATAGCACAGACCACCATAATCAAAAATAAAACGATGTAAATGAGAGCCTGTAATTTTTTTCTATTTTCCATATGGGTATTGGATTGATATGGGTATTGGATTGATATGGGTATTGGATTGGTACAGATTTTTTTGTGGATTTGATATGGATTTTCATAAAAAAATCCGGAAAACCTTCAAAAATGAAGAAACTGCCTGATTTCAAGCTGGTATGTTCATGAATTAATAGAAATCAGAAATGAAGTGAATAGAACAAGAAACGAAGTGGTTAAAAATATGCGGAAAGGAATACTGAAAGTATAACATGAATTTTTGAGCTCTGTAAAGTGGTAAATTTTCCAAAAGATACCCCGTATATACAGAGCTTATATTCCACCGGTCTGCCGGCGGGGCATGTCTCTGAACGATAACAGCCTGTTCATCAACATGAATCCCCTGCATGCAAACCTGACATACATGAATCCCCTGCATGCAGACCTGCCACGTAACCGCTTGCCCATGCCCACTGGAGGTTGTAGCCTCCGCAGGGTCCGTCAATATTTACAGCTTCACCGGTAACATAAAGACCGGGGATTTTCCGGCATTCCATGTCTTCTGTCAGTTCCTCTGTAAGAATTCCGCCTGAACAGATCTGGGCATGACGAAGGCCGGCTGTCCCGGTGACAGTTACGGAGAACGCTTTGATTTTTGCTGCGGTTTTGCGTAACAGCTGCGCATCATTACCCTTGCCGGAAGAGGTTTTTTCTGCAAATACAGATATCAGCTTATCCGGGAGAAGTCCGATCAGCAGGTCGGATACAGACGCGCCGGGACGGGCAGCTGCTCTGTTCAGAAGATCCTGATACAGCGACGCTTCATCCATATCAGGCATAAAATCCAGCAATGCACAGACAGGCTTTTTGTCGGAGATACCTTTGGCGGCAAAGCGGCTGATCTGGAATACCGGTATTCCGGAAACACCGAAATCTGTCAGCTGTACTTCACCAGTATCGGAGGCAATCAGTACCTTGTCCACAAACAGCTGGACAGTTGCGTGCACACGTGTTCCTGCCCAGAGATTTGTGAGGTTCTCCCGGATTTTCAGCGGCACAAGTGACGGAAGAAAAGGAACTGTCTGAATATGAAGGTCCCGGGCAAAGCACATGGCGGAATCAGAGGACCCATGCACGGAAGAAGCAGGGCTTCCGGTTGCGATGATCACGGAATCTGCCGTATAAGTCCAGGAGGCTGTATAAACATGAAACCCGGACTTGTGAACCTGATCCGGATTGTGATCCTGCTGATAAGGCTGAACCCTTACTATCTTCTCATTGCATTTGATCCGCACATTTCTTTTCTGGGCTTCCATCAGCAGAAGGCGGAGAACCTGGGATGACTGTTCTGTATAGGGATAGATCCATCCGTTCCTGTCAAGTGTCCTCAGACCAATATGGTGAAAAAAGTGCAGTGTATCCTCATTGCTGAACCTGGACAGAATTTTCCCCATCAGAGCAAAATCTCCGCCATGGTAATGATCTGGAGACATATCCATATTGGTAAGATTGCATTTTCCATTTCCGGTTGCAAGGATCTTGCGGCCGGGACGGTCATTCTGTTCCAGTACAGTGACGCTTGCGCCGTGCTCTGCAGCGGTAATGGCTGCCATCAGTCCGGATGCTCCTGCACCGATAACAATTACCTTAGCGGGCATGATTATCTCCATTCTGTGTAAAATTGCTTCTGATACAAAAGGTAATGAAGTAATAATATTTCACGCTATATTATTGCTGTACGTATATAGATTCCTCAGGTACATGTGCGTATCAAGATCCTTCTGGTACATGTATGTATTCAAATCCTTCAGGTACATGTACATATTCAGATCCATCAGATACAGCTGTATCATTTATGATCAGTCGATGTGCACGAGTCCTGCATCAATTACCTTCTGCAGGCTGACCATGATGCCCAGCTTTCCATGAGGCCATGTAAGTCCGCCCTGAAAATAGACTGCATAGGGAGGGCGGATCGGACCGTCTGCTGAGAGTTCAATGGATGAGCCCTGGACAAAAGCCCCGGCTGCCATGATTACATCAGAGTCGTATCCGGGCATCGGCCATGGTTCAGGTGTAACATAGCTGTCAACAGGTGCCGCTGCCTGAATACCCTGACAGAAAGCAATGACGCCCTCGGGTTTTCCAAAGGTGACTGCCTGAATAATATCATGTCTGTCCTCTGTGGAATTCGGAACAACCGGAAAGCCAAGGCTCTCATAGACATTCGCAGCAAAAATGGCACTCTTGAGCGCACTGGCCGTTACAGTCGGCGCGAGGAAAAAGCCCTGATAAAAAGACGGGTTTACACCAATTGAAGCACCGACCTCCTTGCCGAGTCCGGGTGTTGTGAGGCGGTACGCAGCATTGGCGACACATTCCTTTGTACCAACGATATAACCTCCGATGGGGGCCAGACCGCCGCCAGGATTTTTGATCATGGAGCCGACCATCATGTCCGCGCCAACATCGGTAGGCTCAATTCGCTCCACAAATTCACCGTAGCAGTTGTCCACCATACAGGTAATGTCCGGACGGATGCCTTTAATAAAGCCGATCAGTTCGCCGATTTCCTGTACGGAGAAGGTATGACGGGTCTGGTATCCCTTGGAGCGCTGGATCGTGACAAGCTTTGTTCGATCGTTCAGAGCCTTACGGATACCCTCGTAATCAAAAGATCCATCCGGAAGCAGGTCAACCTGGCGATAGGTAATGCCATATTCTGCCAGAGAGCCTCTGGAAGGCCTGATGCCGATCACTTCCTCCAGGGTATCATAGGGCTTGCCGACCGGCGAGAGAAGCTCGTCTCCGGGGCGCAGATTCCCTGCAAGGGCAATGCCCAGCGCATGGGTGCCACAGGCGATCAGAGGTCTTACAAGTGCGTCCTCCGTATGGAACGTAGAGGCAAACACCTTCTCCAGCGTATCCCTGCCGAGATCGTTATATCCATATCCTGTAGACGGATACAGGCAGGCTTCACTCACACGGTTTTCCTGCATGGCGTGAATGACCTTCAGCTGATTGTATTCAGCGGTCGCATCAATCTGCGCAAAGCGATCCTTCAGCCTGTCTGCGATCTGTCCGCAGTAAACAGCTGTCTTTTCAGCTATTCCAAAGTTTTCGTACATCTTGAGTTCTTCTTCTGTCATCATTTACCTCTATTCATAAAAAACATAAAAACACAAAAAGAAATAAAAGCGCTATATAAATGCTAAATAAACGCAGCAAGCTGCCTGGAAGAATGTTATATACAATCCTTATTTAACCTGTCCCTCCATAGCGCCAGCATATAATCCAGGATGGCCTGTTCATCATTATCAAAGCTCCCTTTGTCAATCCAGATGACATCGCCTTCCCGCTTGAACCAGGTGATCTGCCGCTTTGCAAAATGTCTGGTATCGCGTTTGATTGTGCTGACTGCTTCCTCCAGCGTGCATCTGCCTTCCAGATAGGGAAAGAGTTCTTTATATCCCAGGCCCTTCATGGACACGTGATTCTCCGTGAGTCCCCTGTTCTTCAGCCTTTTCACCTCATCGACCAGTCCATCCGCAATCATCTGATCTACTCTCTGATCAATCCGCTCATACAGAATGCGCCGGTCCTCATTCAGAACGAAGTACAGATAACAATAGGGTGAAGGCTTTTCCCTTTGTTCCTCATTATGTCTGGATATTGGAGTACCGCTCTCGTCAAAAAACTCCAGCGCGCGGACCACTCTTTTCACATTATTCGGGTGGATCGCTGCGGCTGCTTCAGGATCCTTTTGGGCAAGAAGGGCATGCAGGTATGCGGGGCCCTGTTCCCTTGCGATTTTTTCATAGGCAGAGCGAATTTCGGATTTTCCCTCACTTTCGGTAAAATCGATATCACGCAGAACAGCCTGGATGTAGAATCCGGTTCCACCTGTCAGAATCGGCACCTGTCCCTTTGCCCAAATTTCATGCATCGCTTCAAGGGAAAGCTTCTGAAACAGTGCTACATTAAAATCCTCTTCAGGCTCCAGCACATCAATCAGATAGTGGGAAATCCCCTGCCGTTCATCGGGAGGGATCTTGGCAGACCCGATGTCCATACCCTTATAGACCTGCATGGAATCCGCAGATACAATCGCTCCGTTAACTGCTCTGGCAAGTTTCAGAGATAGGGATGTCTTTCCAACCGCCGTCGGACCGGTCAGAACAAGCACCGGTTTTTTCTTAAGCCGTTGATAATCAAAGCCTGGCTCTTCTGCCTCTGCAGTGGGAATTTCATCTGCACTATTTAATGACAATGTCGCACCTCTTCTTTATCACACAATTCTCTTGAATTTTTTGTCCAGCTCATAACGCGTCATACGGATGATGGTAGGTCTTCCGTGTGGACAATTATAAGGATTTTCGAGTGTCAGAAGCTCATCGATCAATGCCTCCGCCTCTTTGAGGGACATCAGATGATTGCCCTTGACGGCAGCCTTGCAGGACATAGAGGCAATTCTCTCCGGAATACTGTCTGGGGATACCTCACCAATTTCGGAAAGCTGGTCAAGGATTTCTGTAAAGAGCCTGTCTGAGGCTATGGAATACAGGTTGTCCGGAACGGCATTGATCTTGAAGGAATTACCCCCAAAGGCTTCGATTTCAAATCCCAGCTTTTCAAAGGCATCCAGATTTCGCTCCAGCAGCTGTGCCTCCTTTGCACTGAGGTTCACCACGATTGCCGGGTACAGCATCTGCGCGTTGATTTTCTTTTCACGGTAGTTTTTCATCATACGCTCATAATTGACCTTTTCATGAGCGGCATGCTGATCAATGATATACATGGAATCCTGATATTCCATAATCCAGTAGGTGTCAAACACCTGACCGATGATGCGGAACATCTTTCTGGAATTTGCGGAAAGTACCCGCTCATCCTGAAACAGACTAAGCTGCTCCGGCCGCGATACAGGCTCCTTCTGCTGAAGTCCTGCTGCAGCATCCTGTTGCAGCTGCATCTCTGTATGATATTTCTGCATAGCTTCACCGCCATGCTGATCAGCATACTGTTCAGACTGTCTGTCAGCGGGTATTACATTCCGGGCATTCGCTTCACGTGAATCCCGGTAGGTGCCCGACTCCCGTGCGAGTGGCACTGAACGGCCGGGGCTCATTGGTGCTGCGCTGGGAACAGCCTGCCTGCCGGACTGTGATTCCTGCTGCCTTCTTGCCCTCTCAAAGGGCTCCGGCGCATTGACATTCAGAACAGGAAGGTGTCCTGCGCGGTCGGGATCTTTCTGTTTTTCCCTTCCGATGGGGACCTCCGGGATCCGCTCACGGTTCATCAGGGTATTCTGTATCGACAGGCAGAGCTGATGATACAGGTCCTCCTGAGAAGAAAAACGGACCTCCATCTTCTGGGGATGGACGTTTACATCCACCTTTGTTCCATCAATATTCAGGTATAACAGCGTAAAGGGATATTTGTGCTGCATGAGAAAACCGTGATAGGCGTCCTCAATGGCCTTTGACAGCAGCTGGCTTCTCACATATCTTCCATTAACAAAATAGTATTCAAAGTTGCGGTTTCCCCGGGCAATGTTCGGATTTCCGATAAATCCGCTGACCTCCATAAGTCCGGTCTGCGCATGGATCGGGATCAGAGCGCGTGTCAGATCTCTTCCGAAGATCTGGTATACAATTTCACGCAGATTTCCGTTCCCGCTTGTATAGAGCCTGTTCTGCCCGTTCTGAATGAATTTGAAGGATATCTCCGGATGGGAAAGAGCCAGCTCCTCCACAAAGCTGCTGACATGGTTGCCCTCCGTAACCGGGGACTTCAGAAACTTCGCGCGCGCCGGCGTATTAAAAAAGAGATTCCGGACGATAAAGGTGGTGCCCTGCGGAGCCCCGATTTCCTCGTATTCTTTTTCGATACCGCCCTCAATAGAATAACGGATACCAGTCAGGTCCTCCGGGGTCTTTGTAATGCACTCTACCTGTGCGACTGCGGCAATGCTTGAAAGTGCCTCGCCACGGAAGCCAAGAGAGGAAATCTGTGTCAGATCCTCCGCCTTCCGTATTTTGCTGGTGGCATGACGCAGGAAGGCTTTGCGCACCTGATCAGAAGGAATCCCTGCACCGTTATCCGTGATGCGCATGAAGGTGGTACCGCCGTCCCGGATCTCGATGGTGATGGCAGTTGCCTCAGCATCGATTGCATTTTCTGTCAGTTCCTTGATCACGGATGCAGGACGCTCTACCACCTCTCCCGCAGCGATTTTATCAATGGTTGTCTTGTCCAGTAACTCGATACTTCTCATTTCCTGTATCTGTCCTCCTTTGACGCATTACCAGCGATTTTTCACTTCGCTCTGCAGATGGTTCAGCATATTGAGCGCCTCAAGCGGTGTCATGGAAGAAATATCGATCTCTTTGATCTCATTGATGATCTTGTCATTGTCTGTGGTGTCGAACAGGGACATCTGCTGCATGTCTACCGTATCATAGTGACGCGTCTTCGTCTTCTTTGTGCGCGGTCCGGTAAGACTCTTGATGGCAGCGGTAATATCGGCATCGGAGAGCTGTTCCAGAATCTCCTTCGCACGGCTCAGCACCGCCTCTGGAACGCCGGCGAGACGGGCAACCTGGATGCCATAGCTCTTGTCGGCACCGCCCCGGACGATTTTCCGAAGGAAGACAATGCCGTCTCCCTTCTCCTTGACGGCAACGCAGTAGTTGTTGACACCCGCGATTTTACCTTCCAGCTCCGTCAGCTCATGGAAGTGTGTGGCAAAAAGGGTCTTTGCTCCGATCTTTTTCGGATCTGCCACGAACTCAGTGATCGCCCACGCCAGTGAGAGTCCGTCGAAGGTACTGGTGCCTCTTCCGATCTCGTCCAGAATCAGCAGGCTGTTGGAGGTCGCGTTTCTGAGAATATTGGCAACCTCGCTCATCTCTACCATAAACGTGGACTGCCCGCTTGCCAGGTCATCTGAGGCGCCGACACGGGTAAAAATCCGGTCTACGATACCGATATTGGCAGAGGCAGCAGGTACAAAGGAACCGATCTGTGCCATCAGAACGATCAGGGCGGTCTGCCGCATATAGGTGGATTTTCCCGCCATATTCGGTCCGGTAATGATGGCCACCCTGTGCTCCTGCTGGTCCAGATAGGTATCATTGGAAATAAAGAGGTTGTCCGGAATCATTTTTTCCACAACCGGATGTCGCCCCTCTTTGATATCAATCTTCCCGCTTTTATTCAGTCTGGGTCTGACGTAACGATTTCGTTCCGCGACATAAGAGAAAGAGCACAATACGTCCAGGCAGGCAAGTGCATGCGCAGTACGCTGCACGCGCGCAACGTTTTTCCCGATTTTATCACGGACATCTGCAAAGAGCTCATATTCCAGAGACCCGAGTCTGTCCTCCGCCCCGACAATCTGCTCTTCGATCTGCTTCAGATGATCGGTGGTATACCGCTCGGACCCGGTCAGGGTCTGCTTTCTCTGGTAATCAGCGGGTACTTTGTCCTTGAAGGAATTTGTCACCTCTATGCAGTAGCCGAATACCCTGCTGTATTTCACGCGCAGGGTCTTGATTCCGGTTCGTTCTCTTTCCTGCGCTTCCAGGTCCGAGAGCCACTTCTGTCCGTCCTTTTTGGCAGACCGGTACTGGTCCACCTGCGCATTGTATCCGTCCCTGATGATGCCTCCGTCCTTCATGGTCATCGGGGGATCATCAATAATTGCGGCATCAACAGCCTGATACAGGTCCTCCAGAGGATCCAGCTCCTTCTGTATGCCGGTCAACAGCTCACCCTGAAATCCTGTCAGAAGCTGACGGATAAACGGCAGCATATGGAGCGAGGTCTTGAAGGCGATCAGGTCCCTCGGATTTGCAGACTGATAGGTAATCCGGCTTGCCAGGCGCTCCAGATCGTAGACAGGCTGCAGATATTCCCGGATCTCATCACGGATCATCGGCATGCCGGTCAGCTCTTCCACGGCTGTCAGTCTCTTTTCAATTTCATCCTTGCTGATCAGCGGCTGTTCTATGATATTCCGCAGCATGCGGGCACCCATGGCAGTCCGGGTGCGGTCCAGCACGCCGAGAAGTGAACCCTTCTTCTGTTTCTCCCGCAGCGTTTCCACCAGCTCCAGATTCCGGCGCGTGGAACTGTCCAGGAGCATGAAACGGTCAGAAAAATAGGGTGTGATGGAGGTCATCTGCTCCATGTTGTTTTTCTGGGTTTCATAAAGGTACTGGAATAATGCACCTGCAGCAATGCTTCCGCAGCCGAAGTCCTCCAGACCGAGTCCTTTCAGATTCGAGACATGGAAATGTTTTTTCAGTATTTTTTCACAGGATGCGTCATCAAAATAATAGTCGTCCAGTGCGGATATGGAAATCCGGAGCCGTGTGCGCAGATCGTCGATGTCCAGCCCGGACATCAGCAGACTCTGATTGCAGATGATTTCTGAGGGCATGAATTTCTGAATTTCATCCTGAAGCTTCTGCTCGGTATCCGTTTCGGAAACAAGGCATTGTCCTGTGGAAATATCGGCAATAGACATGCCATAGCGGTCGGAGGTGCACACGATACACATCAGATAATTGTTCTTTGTCTCGTCAAGCTCCTCCTGACTGATGACGGTCCCGGGTGTGACGACCCGGATGACTTCCCGCTTTACAAGGCCCTTTGCCTTTTTCGGGTCTTCAACCTGTTCGCAGATCGCCACCTTATGTCCAAGGTCGATCAGACGTGTAATGTAGGTGTCAGCGGCATGAAACGGCACGCCGCACATGGGGGCGCGTTCTTCAAGGCCACAGTCCTTTCCGGTAAGCGTCAGTTCAAGCTCCTGGGAGACGGTCTTTGCATCGTCAAAAAACATCTCATAAAAATCGCCGATCCGGTAAAACAGAATACAGTCCTTGTATTCTTCCTTTGTGGCGAGGTAATTCTGCATCATCGGAGATAATGCCATGGATGGAAACCTCCCTTTCTCTGTCCGTGCATAGCGCTATATCTGCAGGTTTCCTCTGACAGATTGTCAGAGCGCATGACCCATATAGTAAAAGCCATGACATTCATCCAGGTGTACAGGCACAATCTGTCCGATCAGGTCCGGATTCCCGCGAAAATGTACGACAATATTATTGTCCATTCTTCCGGTTACCAGATCTGCGTCCTGTTCATTTACCTGCTCTACAAGGACGTCTTTGTCCTGTCCGAGGAACCGTGCTGTCTGTTCTCTGCCAGTTTCCTGAACCAGCGCAAGCAGGCGGCCAAACCGATCCTTTATCACATCCTCCGGCACCTGATTATCCATTCTTGCTGCAGGCGTACCGCTTCTTTTGGAATAAATAAAAGTGAAGGCACTGTCATATCGGACGCGTCTTACAACATCAAGGGTCTCCTGAAAATCCTCTTCGGTCTCTCCCGGATATCCCACAATGATATCCGTTGTGAGAGAAATATCCGGAATGGCGGCTCTGATGCGGTCCACCAGTGCAAGATAAGACTCCTTTGTATAGTGACGGTTCATGTCCCGCAGAATCCGGGTGCTGCCTGACTGAAGCGGCAGGTGAAGGTGCCGGCAGATTTTCGGGTATTTTGCCATGACATTGATCAGCTCATCTGAGAGGTCCTTCGGATGTGAGGTCATGAAGCGTATCCGGTCAAGTCCCGGTATCTGGGCAATCTGTTCCAGAAGCTCTGCAAAGGAAATGGGATGTCTCAGATTTTTTCCATAGGAATTGACATTCTGCCCCAGAAGCATCACCTCCCGGACGCCATCTGCTGTAAGATCACGAATCTCCTGTATAATATCCTCCGGCTCTCTGCTTTTTTCCCGGCCGCGTACATAAGGCACAATGCAGTAGCTGCAGAAGTTGTTGCAGCCGTACATGATATTCACGCCGGACTTGAAGGTATATTTCCGGTCAACAGGGAGCTGCTCTACCATGCGGTCCGAGCTCTGCTGTATGTCAATGATCATCCTGTCCGGATGCTCCAGTGCACCGCAGATCAATTCAGCGAGCTTATAGATATTGAAGGTGCCGAAGATCAGATTGACAAAGCGGCAGCTTTCCTTCAGCTTCTGTACAACATGCTCTTCCTGCATCATGCATCCGCACAGACCAATCATCATATGGGGATTTTTTTTCTTGTAGGAATGCAGTTTTCCAAGACGGCCGTATACCTTCGTATTCGCGTTTTCACGCACGGTACAGGTGTTGTAGATAACCAGGTCCGAATCCTCGGAATCCGACTGCACATATCCGATTTCCTCCAGGATGCCGCGAAGCTTTTCTGAATCCCTGGCATTCATCTGGCATCCGAAGGTCACAACGCAGAAGGTCAGCTTCCTTCCTGCAGAAGCTGAGATCTTCTGGAGATTCTGACGTGCTCTTTCGATAAAATAGAACTGGCGGAAGGGCTCATTTTCCGGCGCCGGTTTCTGAAGATCCATTCCGCTGATGATTGCATCATATTTCTGATTGTTCATAATAACTGATCCTTTCCTGATTCACCGATATCGTTCGATTATCCGGGAGAGTGTGGACAAAAATTAGTGTATAACCCGCTTTTCTGTGACAAGGTACTGAGGCCGGATATCATGCTCATCTGATGGAATCCGGTCAAAAATCTGGAATTCAAATGCAACGGCAATGGTTGTATGGCAGCTGTGCCCTGACAGATATTTGTCATAATAACCGCCGCCATATCCGCAGCGGTTCCGGTCTTCATCAAAGGCTACGCCTGGAACGATAATCGGGGCATCCTCATCTTCATCAGCATTTCGTACAACACCGGGGCAATGGGTGATGGGCTCCAGAATGCCCATAATTCCTTTCTCCAGCTGTCCAAAATACTCTATATAATAGAAGTTCATATCCCGTCCGTTTACCTTTGGCACAGCCACCTTCTTGCCATCATGCCAGCATTGTTCGATAAAGGAACGGGTCATTACCTCATGCTTATGGTCCATATAGCAGAACACCGATGCGGCAGACTGATAACAGGAACTTGCTGTAATTCTTGAAAAAATCGCCTCACTGCTGCGCTGCACTTCTTCGTCAGAGGCTTCCCGCCTTCTGGAAAATACTGCTTTTCTGATTTCTTTTTTATCCATGGCTCTATTCTCCTGTGCAGAATCGCGTCTTGTGAAGGACGATTCCGAAGGGTGCAAGTCTCAGGTATCCATCTGCTCCAGATAGTCCAGCAGGTAAAAATCATCTTTCTTGTCTGCAAGAAACAGGGTACCGATCTTCTCCCCCTGGATAATTCTGTGGATGATATGAAAATCCTCTCCGCTCGCAATAATCATGTCACACCCTCCCATCGTGGCGACACGGGCTGCGGAAAGCTTTGTTGCCATTCCTCCGGTTCCGGCGTTACTCCCGGTCGTGGATTTGCCCATATGCATGAGATTGTCGTCAATCCGGTCTACGACATCGATAAACTCCGCCTTTGGGTTGGTGTGTGGATCGTCTGTATACAGTCCATCGATATCGGAGAGGAGAATCAGCAGATCCGCATGAATCATGGCGGCGACGACGGCAGATAGGTGATCATTATCGCCGAAAACAGACAGGGAGTCAATTTCGTAGGTCGCAATGGTATCATTTTCATTGACGACCGGGATGACACCCGCCTTGAACATTTCTTGAAAACAGTTGACAGTATTGTAACGGTTCAGGGCATCAAGCATCGTATGCTTTGTCATCAGGATCTGACCGCATACATGATTGTATTCAGAAAAGATCTTCTGATAAATCATCATCAGCTTTGCCTGCCCGACTGCCGCACATGCCTGCTTCTGCGCAATGGTCTCATCCTGCTTGCAGACACCAAGGGTCCCCCTCCCCACCATGATGGCGCCGGAAGATACGAGAACAACTTCCTTGCCCATGTTGACAAGATCACAGATTTCACGGATCAGAATTTCCACCTTGATCAGATCCAGTCTTCCGGTCTCCTTGTGCGCAAGGGAGGAGGAACCAATCTTGATGACAATCCGCTTCTTGTCCTTTAGCTTTTCTCTTACCTTTGTGTCAAAATTCATGATGATCTCCTCCTGCATGCATGCTGCAGAATGCGTGCCTGCTGCAAAATGCGTGCCTGCTGCAAAGTGCATGCTTGCTGTCATATGCATGCAATATGAGTGCCACTATATCCTTCAGTCCCGTGTAATTCCAAGAGCCTGCAGAGCCTGCTCCTGCTTCTGCACCATAACTGCCTCCTCATCCGGAATCATGTGATCATATCCAAGCAGGTGCAGCATGCTGTGTGCGATCAGAAATGCGATTTCCCTTTTCAGGGAATGGCCGTATTCCTCTGCCTGAGCTTTGGCTCGTTCCACAGAGATCACGATGTCGCCAAGCAGAAGTTCTCCCGTCTCCGGATTAAAAAAATCCGCGGAATTCTCTGTCTGATCCAGACAGCTGTAATCCGCGGGGCCGTTCCAGTCAACCATGGGAAAGGACAATACATCCGTTGCCCGGTCTATCTGACGGAATTCCCGATTCAGGCGCCGGATTTCCTCGTTGTCTGTCAGCGTCAGATTGATCTCCGCCTCATAGGGGCATTGCTCTGAAAACAGGACCTGCCGTATGACACGCTCCGCAACATCCTGATAATCAAATGGAATCTCCTTATCCTGTTCATTTTCCAGATTCAGGGTCATAGTTTCCTCCCTTTCTGTTAACAGCTGTAACACAGTGTCTTAAAAATCTGTTGCACCGGCTGCCTGCAATGATATCAGCCAGTTCAACTGAGTCAGCCAGAATGTTTGCCGTATTTGTTTCTTGCGGAAGTACCAGTACCCGTAGTGCGGCTTCGCTTTTGAGAACGCCCGTTTTCTTTTTTCTCGTATTTTTCGTATGCTTCTACGATCTTCTGCACCAGAGGATGCCGGACAACATCCTTGCTCGAGAGCTCACAGAAAGAAATACCATCTACATTCCGCAGTACGCGTGCTGCCACATCCAGACCGGAGGTTACGCCCTGTGCCAGATCCTTCTGGGTCATATCGCCTGTGATGATAACCTTGGAACCAAAGCCGATTCTGGTCAGAAACATCTTCATCTGGGCGGGAGTTGTGTTCTGCGCCTCATCCAGAATAATATAAGCATCATCAAGCGTTCGTCCTCTCATGTAGGCAAGAGGTGCAACCTCAATCAGTCCCTTTTCCATATTCTTCTGAAAGCTTTCAGCACCCATAATCTGATACAGTGCATCATACAGCGGCCTGAGATATGGATCAATTTTGCTCTGGAGATCGCCCGGCAGAAAACCCAGCTTTTCACCTGCTTCAATCGCTGGGCGTGTCAGAATGATTCTGCTCACCTCGTCATTTCGAAAGGCGGTGATGGCCATTGCCATAGCCAGATATGTTTTTCCCGTTCCAGCAGGTCCGATTCCGAATGTGATCATATGATTGCGGATCGCATCTACATACTGCTTCTGTCCGATGGTTTTCGGTTTCACCGCTCTTCCATTGATTGTGTGACAGATCAGGTCCCCGTCGAGCTCCAGAACCCGGGATTCTCTGGATTCCATTGCCATCGACAGCATGTAATTGATGTTCTGCTCCGTAATTTCATTTCCACGTTCCGAAAGCGTGATAAGCTCTGCCAGCATTTTTTTTGCGGCTGCCACATTGGAGGCAGGGCCGATAATTTTCAGCGAACCGTCCCTGGAAAGCAGAGTCACTCCAAGCGTTCTTTCTATTTTCTTGACATTCTGATCAAATTCTCCGTAGACATTTTTTTCGTGCTCTGCGGGAATTTCCATTTGTTCCTCGATAACTGCCAATGTATATCCTCTCCATGCGGATCATCCGCAGCTGCTTGTCTATTGTTTCGTATGACTGCTTCTCTTGTAGAAGATCAGGGAAAACCATAGCTGTGTTCCTGCGTCCAGATAATAATCCATGCCGCAGAGCTCAGCAAGCTTTGCAACGAGAATGCCCTGCCCCTCAATGCATGGATGCATGCGGTCTGGAAAACGACAGGGCGTATCCGGCCATGCGCACCTCTCACAGACATTACAGGAGTCGCCTGACAGTCTCCACGTCTGCAGCCCAAGTGCCCGGATGCTCTGTTCAATACGGTCTGTGAGCTCTTCATGGGAAGATCTGGTACGTGCGCCTTCCTTCAGGTCCATGACATTAGAAACCTCATGAACAGTTGAAAAGAAAAAGGCATCCTGCCATTCCAGGCATCTCTTCCGGCATGTCTCAACACTTCCAACTGCCGGAGGACAGGACCAGCTGGTATTGTATCGGCTGCACTCTGTCCGGCATATGGTACGGACTTTTTCTGAAAATTCGATTTGGGACGGCTTCAGGAATCCATATTCAAATATGGGAAATTTCTGGATCAGTGTTTCAATTTGTTCTTGTACAGACATTGGGTTTGACCTTATTTGTGATACGGTTCATGATGTATAATCCGAAAGCTGCGATAGATCTGCTCGAGCAGGATCATACGCATCAGCTGGTGGGGAAAGGTCATTCTGGAAAAACTGAGTTTCCAGTCTGCCTTCTGCAATATCTGTCCGGAAAGGCCAAGAGAACCGCCAATTACAAATACTATATGACTTATTCCCCGGACGGTCAATGCTGAAATCCTTTTGGAAAGCTGTATGGAATCCGGTGCATCACCATCTATTGCCAATGCTATAAGAAAGGCATTGGCGGGAATGACTTTGAGCAGTCGCTCCCCTTCCCTGTCCCGGATGGCAGCTTCCTCTGAAGCAGATGCACCCTCCGGTGTTTTTTCGTCCGGAACCTCGAGAATCTGCAGAGTACAGTATCGCTTCAGCCGCTTGCTATATTCCTGAATACCCTCCTGCAGATATTTTTCTTTGATTTTTCCCACACAGGCTATTGTGATTTTCAATGAATTCCGCCTCCTGCCCAAATCGTCTGTCTCCGCATATACAGAACAGAAAAGACCCCTTAGCACGTAAAAAGGGGACTAAGGGGTCCATAAAACGTGTGGTCAGGTTATCAGTCAGCCTGCGTATTTGGACTTGATGAACTGGTCAATTCCTTTTGCAGCGGCTTTGCCGGCACCCATTGCAAGAATAACAGTTGCAGCACCAGTTACGGCATCTCCACCGGCAAAAACACCATCCTTTGTAGTCTGGCCATTCTCTTCGCTGGCGATGATGCACTTTCTCTTATTTACATCCAGTCCGACTGTTGTGGAAGAAATCAGCGGATTCGGAGATGTGCCCAGTGACATGATGACCGTGTCACAATCCATGTTGAACTCAGAGCCTGGGATTTCAACCGGACGGCGTCTGCCGGATGCATCCGGCTCACCCAGCTCCATGCGGATGCAGCGGATAGCCTTTACCCAGCCGGTTTTCTCATCTGCAATCACCTCAACCGGATTGGTCAGGAGATCAAAGATAATCCCCTCCTCCTTCGCATGGTGTACTTCCTCACGACGTGCGGGAAGCTCCTCCTCTGAACGGCGATATACAATATGTACCTCAGCACCGAGACGAAGCGCTGTCCTGGCAGCATCCATGGCAACATTTCCGCCTCCGACAACCACAACTTTTTTGCCCCTGTGAATTGGCGTGTAGTAGTCATCACGATAGGCCTTCATCAGGTTGTTCCGGGTGAGATATTCATTTGCGGAGAATACACCGAGCGCAGTTTCTCCCGGGATATTCATGAATCTCGGAAGTCCGGCACCGGAGCCGATAAATACCGCTTCAAAGCCTTCCTCTCCAAGCAGCTCATCAACCGTTACGGATTTTCCAATGACAACATTGGTCTCGATCTTAACACCGAGGCTCTTTACATTTTCGACTTCCTTCTCAACGACTTTATCCTTCGGAAGACGGAATTCCGGGATACCATAGGCAAGCACACCGCCCGCCTTGTGCAGAGCTTCGAAAATTGTCACGTCGTATCCAAGCTTTGCCAGATCACCGGCGCAGGTAAGACCAGACGGGCCGGCACCGATAACCGCTATCTTGTGTCCATTCTTTTCCTTTGCAGGAGCCGGTTTGATTCCGTTCTCTTTCGCCCAGTCAGCAGTAAAACGCTCGAGCTTTCCAATGGAAACGGCTTCGCCCTTGATACCACGGATACATCTCTCCTCACACTGTGTCTCCTGCGGACATACACGACCACAGACAGCGGGAAGGGAGCTGGACTCACTGATGACATCGTAAGCATGACGGAAGTCTCCGTTTTTGACGCCCTGGATGAAGGCAGGGATATTGATATGTACCGGACAGCCTTCTACACATTTTGGCTTCTTGCAGTTCAGGCATCTGGTAGATTCAGCCATTGCCTCTTCCTGATTATATCCAAGGCAGACCTCATCGAAGTTTCTGGCCCGAACCATAGGATCCTGTTCTCTGACAGGAACTTTCTTCAGCATATCAACTTCCATCACTTGTCACCTCCGCACATTCCGCAGCCGCCGTGATGTGTATCTCCCTCCTGAGCCTTCAGGATTGCACGGCCTTCCTCTGTCTGATACATCTTGTTTCTCTGCATTGCCTGGTCAAAATCAACCAGATGTCCGTCGAACTCCGGTCCGTCTACACAGGCGAATTTTACCTCTCCGCCTACCATGACACGGCATGCTCCGCACATACCAGTGCCATCTACCATGATCGGGTTCATGCTGACAACAGTATGGATATTGTAGCCCTTTGTCATCTTGCACACGAACTTCATCATGATCATCGGACCAATCGCAACACACCAGTCATAATGCTTGCCTTCTTTTTCAATCAGGTCCTGAAGACAGACAGTAACCATGCCCTTTCTCTGATAGGAGCCGTCATCGGTTGTGATATAGAGGTTGCAGACAGATTTGAACTCATCCTCGAGAATGACAAGGTCCTTGTTCTTTGCACCAATAATCACATCTGCAGTCACACCATGCTCATGCAGCCACTTTACCTGCGGGTATACAGGGGCAGTACCTACACCACCTGCGATGAAAACAATACTTCTCTTTTTGAGTTCATCAATCGGTGTATCAATCAGATCCGAAGGCCGGCCAAGCGGACCTACAAAATCTTCAAATGCATCTCCGGTGGAAAGCTCTGCCATTCTTCTGGTAGAATTTCCGATCGGCTGAAAAACAATGGTAATGGTTCCTTTTTCCCGGTCGTAATCACAGATTGTCAGAGGAATACGCTCTCCGACCTCGTCAACCTTCGCAATGATGAACTGCCCGGGCTGACAATGCTTTGCTACCATTGGCGCATCTACTACCATGCGGTAGATGTTGGCCGCCAACTTGTCTGCAGACAAAATCTTATACATATTGTCCTCCTATAATAAAATATATATAGCGCAATTCAAGTATATCAATGATTTCTATCTACAATGATATCGTGACCACGCATCCTGACGGAAAGAAGAGATCCTCCGCAGTGATCAATGATTTATGATTTAATAGTTTATCATGAATTGTTGATTTATGATAAATTTTTTCTTATTTTTCCCTGAATGATGCCTGTCTCTACTCTGTTTTATTTCCTGAGGCGGTATCTGTATTGCTCTTTTGAGTCTCATCAGAAGATTTATTTTCATCCTCTGTTTTTGAAGAAGAGCTTGAAGATGACGGTGTAGCTGTAGGCTTCTGTGTGGGCTCAGCAGTCGGTTCAGCAGTCGGTGTCGGCGTTGCGATTTTCTCAGAATTGTATGTATCTGCCGGCGTATAAGTCTCACTGGCAGACTGTGTCGGCGCTGCTGTCGGCATTGGTGTTGCAGTGGCAGTGGCTGTTACTACATTATAGACATACGTTGCAGAAGCTACCTTTCCAAGCTTTCCATCCTTACTGCAGAGAACCGCATAGAAAATATGTTCTCCCTTTCTCATGCTTACAGGCTTCGTGTATTTGCTGCTCTTCTTTGTAGGAATCTGGTCAAACGAATAATAGCAGGTATAACCATCCGGAACTGTCACCGTGATCAGTGTAACATCTGTAGTGGAATCTGAAGAAACTGTTTCGGAATTGAGTGTTCCGGACGTATCTTCAGCATCCTGCATATGGGTATATGTACCTGATTGTGGTGTAATTTTTGGTGCGGCAGGTGTGTCCAGTTCAATACTGAATTCCTGACTGGCAATACTGCTTGTCATTCCCTTGTCTGTGATTACGATCGCTTTTACGGTTGTTGTCCCCTCAGGAAGTTTGAAGGCTCCTGTATACTTCGTGGAGGAGCTGTCCGGATCCGAATCATCTGTCGTATAATAGATTGTCCCGTTCTTCGCAGAAGATGTGATCGTTACCGTCTGTATGGAATGATATGTTCCACCATCCGGACTGATCACAGGTGCATCCGGAAGATAATCCTTGTATTTGGAAAGAACACTTTTATTCTTGCAGTTTTTCAGCAGATTGCGGATTGCATCTGTATTGCCGTCCTTTGTATAAAGACTGATCAGAAGATCATATGCTTTCGTATAGGAGTAATCCTTATTGATCAGCGAAATCAGCGTTTTCTCCGCATCACTGTTCTGTCCCATTGCCGCGTAGATTTCTGCCTCCAGATAGAGACCATCGGTATTGGAACTGTCGATTTTCAGGGCTTTTGAGATCCAGGAGAGCGCATCCTTATAGTCCCCGACTTCGTAGGCATTTTGAGCCTGCTCATACTGATAGGAAAAAGACTGGCTCTGCCGGTTGTAATGCCATGCGGCAATACTGATAATAACAGCAGCCACTGCTGCAGCAATCAGCAAAGAAAGCAGCAGGACATGTCTGTGAATCTCCTGCTTTCTTTTTTCAACAGCATGCAGACGTTCCTGCTCCTCACGCTGCCGCTTTTCCTCATCCTCTTTTCGTTTTTTGTCCTCCTGTATCTTGCTTTCTATCGTGACATAGTCAGGTACCAGCTGTACCTCATGTCCACAGACAGGACAGATCAGTTCATCATCCGGAAATTGTGCACCACAATTTTCGCAGGTCCTCATTCGTTAATTTTCCTCCAGATAGTTATCAAACTGTTCCATAGACATCAGGATTTTACGTGGCTTCGTTCCCTCTTCTTCCCCTACAACACCAGCATCACAGAGCTGATCCATAATTCTGGCGGCACGGTTGAAGCCAATCCGGAATGCCCGCTGAAGCATTCCGATGGAGGCTTTATCCTTTTCAATGATCAGTTTTCCGGCATCCGCAAAATATGAATCTGTATCCATGGCGTCGCCAGAGGGGCTGGTGGAACCGGAAGCATTTTTATCGATGGCTTCCTGAATCTGCATCATTTTTTCCTCGGATGTACTGAGTACTCTGTGATTTTCCTTCAGAAAGTTTACTACATTTGAGATTTCCGCATCAGTCAGAAAAGCGCCCTGTATTCGCGCCGGTTTCTGATATCCCTGCGGATAAAAAAGCATATCACCCTTGCCAAGCAGCTTCTCCGCACCATTCATGTCAATAATGGTCCGGGAGTCAACGCCTGAAGTAACAGAAAGGGCAATTCTCGAAGGCATATTTGCCTTAATGAGTCCTGTGATAACATTCACGGAGGGTCTTTGTGTTGCAATGATCAGATGAATACCGCAGGCTCTTGCCAGCTGAGCGAGACGGCAGATCGCGTCCTCCACCTCATTCTGCGCTACCATCATGAGATCTGCAAGCTCATCGACTACAATGACAATGCGAAACATTTTTCTGGGTTTGTTTCCGTTTTCATCCGGTGGCATAGCGTCAATTTTTTCATTGTAGCCTTTCAGATCACGTACACCCATCTCTGCAAATTTCTGATAACGGTCAGTCATCTCCGAAACTGCCCAGTTCAGCGCGCCGGCCGCCTTCTTTGGATCTGTCACAACAGGTATCAGAAGATGCGGTATGCCGTTGTATACGGAAAGCTCCACGACCTTCGGGTCAATCATGATGAATTTCACTTCGTCCGGTCTGGATTTGTAGAGAATACTCATGATAAAGGTATTAATGCATACGGACTTACCGGACCCGGTGGCACCGGCAATCAGAAGGTGCGGCATTTTTGCGATGTCAGCCACAACAGGCTGGCCTGCGATATCCTTGCCGACACAGATCGAAAGCCTGGACCTGGCATTCTGAAATGCGTCAGATTCCAGCATCTCCCGCATGCTGACCGTCATATTTGTTTTGTTCGGAACCTCAATGCCGATTGCTGCCTTTCCCGGAATCGGAGCTTCTATACGCACATCGGTCGCTGCAAGATTAAGCTTGATATCATCCTGAAGACTCAGAATCTTGCTGACCTTGACACCCATCTGCGGTGTCAGCTCATACTGTGTAACGGTGGGTCCGCAGCTGATATGATTGATAGTGACCTCAACGCCGAAGTTGTGCAGCGTCTGCTGCAGCTTTGCAGCTGTAGCCTTCAGATGTTCATTGGAATCCCCCTTCTGGTTTCGCCTGGGAGGATTCAGAAGGTCAATGGGAGGAAATACATACTCCTTCTCCGGTGTATCATCAGGGTCGGGCACATGAATTTCCTCGGCTCCTGAAGTCTGTCTTTCTGCAGATGATTTTGAATGTGCCTGGATGGGTTTGCCCGTTTTTACAGCAGTCAGTTCCTGGCTGTCCTGTACAGGAGGTTCCTGAACCTGTTCTGCTTTTTCCTTCCCTGCAGTAAAGTCAGCAGGTGAATCAGAAGTACCTGCAGCAGAAGGCTGCCTTCCGTTGCTGATAATATCATCAGGTATTTTGTCCGCTGAAAATACTGGTGTTCCGGTATTCTCTTTCTCCCTGTATTCTGAAGAGTCATCCATTGAAGAAGCATCCATACCGGATTCCGCTTCCGCTTCAGGTGAAACTGAGACAGCTCTTTTATGGATGTCCGATAAACCAGAATCTTTCTGTTCGTCAGTTCTCCTGGATGTTTCTTCCGCAGAATTAAGCAGATCTGTGAAAATAGGCGCAAGATCTTCCGCGCGCAGCCTGGTTTTCGCAGCGGGATCTGTATTCCGGATCCCGTTTATCCGGCTGTCATCCCTTTCAGGTATTGTCTGGGGCGTCACCAGTTTTGCGGCTCTTGTGGTTTCCTCTGCGGCTTCCCTGCGCGCCTTTGTCTTCATGCGCAGAGCGGCCTCACGCTTCCTTTTTGCAATGGCCGCATCCCTTCTTTCCTGGCGCAGCAGCCTTTTCTCTTCCCGTTCCTGAAGGCGGATGTCACGGGTATCATAGAGATATTCACTGTGAGACCGTATCAGAGAAAACAGCGATTTCTGCGTCAGAAGCAGGGTGAAGATCACAAGCGCTGTAACAATGATTACATACGCACCGGCGACACCAAAACCACGTCCAAAAAGCTGGACAAAAAATCCTCCGACAATTCCTCCTCCCGTGTGATAATGGGCATTTTCCCGAAAAATCATGTCCAGACGTATTCCTTTTTCATATCCTGAAAAAATCATCTGAACAAAGGCGCAGATAAACATATATAATCCGGCAAGCGCAATCACCCTTCGCGAGACGGCTGAAGATGCCGGGTTTGCCATTACAAAAAGCACCAGATAAAATATCAGGAACGGAAAAACATACGCAGGTATACCAAAAAGTCCAAAAAGCAGGGATGCAAATACAGACCCTGCTGGTCCACACAGGCCGATACAGGAAAGAAACAACAGGATACAGATGCCCAGAGTAAGCAGCAGACCCACATCCCGTTTCAACCCGGCACTACGTCCTGAAGCAGAAGCTTTTGTATGATTTTTATTATAACTGCGGCTCTGTGGTTCTCTCCTTCTCCCGGAAGACGCAGGAACAGTTTTCTTTGTCTTCCCGTTTCCTGCAGCGCTGCTGTTTTTTCTTTTCCCGGAGGTTCCTGTGGTGGTATTCCTTTTTCTCCCCTTACTTTGTGTCAATGCTCCTACTCCTCATGTGCCAGCTCCGTTTATTGACACAGCCTGGCAAAGACTGCGAACAGGACTATTGATTAATGCAGATAGGCGATAACGGATAAAACGCCAGCCGTCAGGCAGTATATGGCAAAAATGCGGTTCATGCTTCCCGAAAGAAGTTTTATTGTGTACCGGAGAACATAATAGCCAACAAGGCCTGCAATCAGGATGCCAATCAGGCATGGTCCGATACCAATGGTTTTGGCAATAGATACAGAAGAAGTCCCCTCCAGAAGCAATCCCCCAATGATCGTGGGTATACTGATCAGCATGGCATAACGGATGGTATACTTTCTGGAGAAGCCAGCCAGACTGCATCCTGCCATGATCATGGCAAGCCGTGAAACCCCGGGAACCACTGCAATACCCTGAAAAACGCCAATGATCAGAACATCAGAATATCGTGTGCTTTCCGGTCTCTTCCTCCGCCTTTCCGAAAAAGAGGAAACCATCAGCATAAGAGCCGTCACCAGAAACCCCATCGCCGTAATAAGAAGATTTCTTGCACCAAGCTCTGCAAAACTGCGCAGAATCAGAGAGATCAGAATGGAGGGCCCCATCGATACAAGCATGTACACCAGAAGACGTCGATAGGCGGTTTTCAGCATGGGACGATAGTCCCTGCTTTCGAAACTGCCAGCATTTCTGACAAGAATACCCAGATTGTAAATGCCGTCCTTTACCAGACCCGTTAATGCGTGCCATAGACGGATTATATCATCCCGCATAACGATACAGACGGCAGCTAAAGTCCCGATATGCATTAAAGTAAGAAATTTCAGAGACAGGTCCGCAGAAATTCCCAGGAAGCTTCCTGCCAGTACCAGATGCCCGGAACTGCTGATAGGAAGAAAGGATGCCATACCCTGTATGCATCCCAGAATAATTGCCTGTAGAATAGCCATTGCATATCCCTCATTCACTCAGAGTGTCAAAAGAACCGGTCCGCAACATCAGAAGATCGGGACCGGTTTTGTGATGCAATCCATGTTCAGTTACTCTTCATCAAGGTCCCCGTCAAGATTGGTGTATACATTCTGCACATCATCACTTTCATCAAGAAGATCAAGAATCCGCTGCAGCATCTTGCGGTCAGTCTCGTCTGTCAGGGCAGTCTTTGTCTGTGGAAGCATGACAACATCAGCATCAGACATTATAATGCCCTCCTTCTCCAGGGCTTCACGGACCTTGGAAAAGTCATTCGGCGCAGTCAGGATTTCATAATAATCTTCTTCTTCGTTGAAATCTTCAGCACCTGCATCAAGTGCCTGCATCATCAGATCATCAGCAGAACCATCATAATCCTCTTTGCTGACAATGATCTGACCTTTTTCATCAAACATAAAAGAAACACAGCCGGGTGTTCCGACATTACCATTTCCCTTAGAAAAAGCGCTTCTTACATCAGCCGCTGTGCGGTTCTTGTTGTCTGTCAGCGTCTGTACAATAATGGCAACGCCGCCAGGACCATAGCCTTCATAGGTGATATGCTCATAATTATCTGCATTTGCGGCACCTGCTGCCTTCTCGATGCCACGCTTGATGGTATCATTCGGCATATTGTTGGCTTTTGCTTTTGCAATGACATCACGAAGCTTGCTGTTGTTGTCCGGATCCGGACCACCCTCTTTGACAGCAATGACGATTTCACGGCCGATAATGGTAAATACCTTACCCTTCGCTGCGTCGTTCTTTTCCTTCTTGTGCTTGATGTTTGCAAACTTTGAATGTCCTGACATAAAACTTCACTCCTCATTGATTTGATAACTGATTTATTCTATTCATTCAGCGCCCTGCTGGCAGAAACTGTCTGGAACCAGTGCTGCAGTATTCATACCATGCGCTAATTTTAACATTACTTAAAAAATATAGCACTGATACGACAGATCGTCAACGTTCTGTTCCCGACTGCCCTGCATCTTTCCGGGTGCATATCATACTGATAACCGCGATGACAGCTCATGACAACAACATAAACCTTTATTATTTATTACAAATGTTTATCGCAAATATTTGTTGCTATTATTTACTATTTATTATGCCAAAGATAAAAGGCAAGCGTATAAGAAATTGTCTTGAAATTCGAACATTTGCAGACATGCTAGAAGTACTTGGTGATGAGATTTTGCGTTGTTCAGAAAAAGTCAACTGTCTGAGCTGCAGAATGCAGCGAGTTTTGACTTTTTCTGAACGTCTTTAGCAAAATCGAAGAACCTTAGTACTTCTTGCTTGCCGAAACCGTGAGAATTTCAAGACAATTTCATAATCAACAATCCTTTTAACCTCAAATAATTTATAAGAATTCGTGAATGAATTCCAGAATATTCCCCGCCGTTACTGATGCCTCGGAATACTTCACAGATGCCCGTTCTCCGCATTTGCCGTGAATATAAACTGCAAGCGCGGCAACAATACCGGTGTATGCGGGATACTGTGCAATCAGTCCCGCAATCATTCCGGTCAGGACATCACCACTTCCTGCCGTAGAAAGTGCGCTGTTACCGGAACGGTTCAGAAAACAGCTTCCATTTGGAAGTGCAGTAACTGTGGCGGCATCCTTCAGAACGACCGTATTCTGAATTTCCTCCGCTGCCCTTCTCGCAATGCTGATGGCAGATGCCTTGATATCCCCAGGCGAGATACCTGTAAGCCGGCTCATCTCTCCTACATGCGGTGTAAAGACGGCTGGAAAAGATATCTGGCCGATCAGGTCGTCATGCAGTGCCAGCAGATTCAAGGCATCCGCATCAAATACAGTCTGGAGTTTCCTGGTCTGGTTGATCCGCAGAAATTCCCGCATGATCCGATGAGAGGTTTCTCCTGTGCCCAGACCCGGTCCGATTAAAGCAGCATCTGCCCATTGCATATCCGACTCAAGATTTTTCAGCTCTGTTGTGCCATCACTGTATGTAGAAATCAATGCTTCTGGAAATAAGGCACAGATTGGTGTGCGGTTTGATTCCTCAGTGAAAATCTTCACCATTCCGACACCCGTCAGAAGCGCTGCCTTTCCAGCCAGATATGCGGCACCGCAGATGGATCTGGATCCTGCAATAACCAGAATTTTTCGGAAGGTTCCCTTATTTCCCGACTCGTCTCTGTGCGGAAGATACTGCAGATCATGGCGCTGTATGGTGTACAGCCGGCAGGACTTTGTGAGTTCCTCCGTAAGTGGAATCCCGATCTTGCGCACATTGACTTTGCCAGCGCAGGCTGCACCCGGATAGAGATAAAGTCCCGCCTTGCCGGTTGTAAATGTAATGGTTCTGTCCGCTCGCACGGCAGTCCCCAGAATTATTCCGGAATCCGTATGCACACCGGATGGCATGTCAATGGATACGACCGGCACATCAGCCTGATTGATCCGGTCAATTATTTCAGCGTATATTCCGATGATATTCCGCTTTAGACCGATGCCAAATAATGCATCCAGAATCAGAGAATATCGTGCCGGGTGAAAATGTTTCAGCGCCGTATTGCTGTCTTTACCGGCACGTACCACGGTAACCGGAAAGCTTTGCAGAATCAGTAGCTGCTGCTTCAGTCCGTCGCTGAATTTTTCCTCGCTGCCTGCCAGAAATACGGTGCAACGGTATCCTCTCTCGCAGAGTATCCTTGCTGCCGCCACCCCATCGCCTGCATTGTTTCCGGTTCCGCAGACAACAAGTATATTGCGGAGATCATAGGCATGTTTTTCTATTTCCATTACACATTCCAGTGCCGCACGCTCCATCAGCACCATCGATGGGATGCCCGCTTTCGTTGCGTTTTGATCTGCAGTTCTGTGCTGCTCCGCGCTCAAGATCAGTTTCATCGCATTTTCCTCCCGGATGCACGAAAAATAATTCGACCTGAAAAAAATTCAATTAGATATATCTTCATAACAAGGTATGCAAAAATCTCCATATGAGAAAAAGAGCTCCACAGATATCGAAGAGCCCTTTTCTATAGCAGGTGTCCAATGGAATCCCTGTGGTTTTATTTTTTTTCTTTTTCTTCCAGTGTCTTCAGATTATAGGATAAACGCATGAGGCTTTCGGAAAGATGGACATTTTGTACCGCAACATTTTTCGGAACCACAAGATTCAGGTCCGTGTGTGCAAAATTCCAGATGGCATGGATTCCATTTGCAATCAGCAGCTTGCTTACCTCAATCGCATGCTCCTTCGGCAATGTCAGCGTGGCAATTTCCACATCATGTTCCCTGAGAAAATCCGGAATTTCGTCTGTCATTCGGATCGGAATGCCCCGTACGATTTTCCCCTTAAGTTTGGGATTGTTGTCAAACAGACCAATGATCCGGAAGCTGTTTTTCTCAAAGTTCGTATAATTCGCCAATGCCTGTCCGAGATGCCCGACACCGATAATGATGACGTTATGTACCCGGTCCAGACCCAGAATCTTCGCAATCTCCTCCCGGAGGTATTGTACATTATAACCATATCCCTGCTGGCCAAATCCGCCGAAATTATTCAGGTCCTGACGGATCTGGGAAGCAGTCACCTTCATCTGCTGACTGAGCTCTCCGGAAGAAATTCTCTCTACTCCTGCTTCCTGAAGCTCGCCAAGGTAACGGTAATAGCGGGGCAGCCTTTTGATGACAGCTTTCGAAATTTCTTTCTGGATCATAAGAAGACCTCCTTGTAACTAAATATTATTATATGTAATTGTCTATTTTTTGTCAAAGTATTTCTGATGATGCTTTGCATATATCTGATAATGCTTTACATAAATCTGATGATACTTTGCAGATATCCCGATTCCATAGATCATGCATTCACTGCAGAAATTACATCATTTTATAAAAAACATGAAAATACTCTCCCATACAAGGCACTCACGGCTTATACATGAAGGCTGCTTATGGCTTCACCTCTTGTTTTATATTTGTTTTCCGTTATAATCTGAAAGTAAAACTTTTTTGGCCGGTATAGCGACTGGAATACCGGATACACATGATTTCATAAAATCTGAGTAAGGCAGGCATATGTATGATTCTTTCATGTCAGAACATTTGTAAGGCTTTTGGATCTGAAGAGATCCTGAAGAACGTTTCTTTTCATATAGAAGAAAGGGAAAAGGCAGCGCTGATTGGCGTTAATGGTGCCGGAAAATCCACTCTGTTGCGGATTATTACGGGATCTCTTGCTCCTGACTCCGGTAATGTAACCATAGCCCATGGAAAGACCATAGGATATCTGGCGCAGTACCAGGATCTGGAATCAGATGAAACCATTTATCAGGAGGTGCGGAAGGCCAAACAGGATATTCTGGAAATGGAGCAAAGTCTCCGTGATATGGAACAGCAGATGAAGGCTGTCCGTGGAGACGCCTCAGAGTCCCTGATGAATCGCTATACGGAACTGATGCACACCTTTGAATTAAAAAACGGGTATGCTGCAGAAAGCGAAATTACCGGTGTTCTGAAGGGACTTGGGTTCACAGAAAAAGATTTTGAGCGTAAGCTCGCCTCCCTTTCCGGTGGTCAGAAAACACGCGTAGTACTCGGAAAGCTTCTCCTTACGAGACCTGATATCCTGCTTCTGGATGAGCCCACCAATCACCTTGACCTCTCTTCGATTGAATGGCTGGAAACCTTCCTGATCAACTATCCGGGAGCAGTCCTGATTGTTTCCCATGATCGTTATTTCCTGAACCGGATTGTCACGCGGGTTGTGGAAATTGAAAATGGAAGGTCCATGAGCTTTGAGGGAAATTATAACCAGTACAGCCAGAAGAAATCTATCGTGCGAAAGGCACAGTATAATGCCTGGGCAAAGCAACAGAATGAAATAAAGCATCAGGAGGCTGTCATCACAAAACTAAAGCAGTTCAACAGGGAAAAATTTATCAAGCGTGCGGAATCCCGGGAGAAAATGCTGGAGAAAATGGATGTGCTTGAAAAACCGCAGGAGGTCAGCGCTGATATGCGCATTGAGCTGACGCCCCGGGTGGAAAGCGGAAAGGATGTGCTGACTGTTTCCGGTCTGTCCAAAAGCTTTCCCGGCCTTGCATTGTTTCAGAATCAGTCATTTAAGATCAGGAAGGGAGAACGGGTTGCCATTATCGGTGACAACGGGACCGGGAAATCAACGATTCTGAAAATGATCAACGGCCTTGAAAAACCGGATGCAGGTGAAATCACACTCGGGTCCAGGGTTCATATCGGCTACTATGATCAGGAACAGCAGCTGCTTGATCCGGAAAAGACAATATTTGAACAGATTTCAGATGATTATCCTTCCCTGACAGAAACGGAAATCCGTAATGTGCTGGCCGCATTTCTGTTTACAGGCGACGAGGTATACAAGAAGATTTCCACGATCAGCGGTGGAGAACGCGGAAGGGTTTCCCTGGCCCGTCTGATGCTTTCCGAGGCCAATTTTCTGATTCTGGATGAGCCGACAAACCACTTGGACATCATTTCGAAGGAAATACTTGAGGACGCACTCAATGAGTACACAGGAACAGTTCTGTATGTCAGCCACGATCGCTATTTTATCAATCAGACAGCCACAAGAATTCTGGAACTGACAAACCATACGCTTGTAAATTATATCGGCAACTATGATTATTATCTTGAAAAGAAAGAAGAGCTGACCAAAGCCTATGCTTCTTCTCCTGCGGTATCTGGTAAGGAAGGCACGGTAAACCGTACAGAAACTTCCGATGTTTCCGGTACAGTACAGAAAGAAGGAGCTGACACACGCTCTTCTGCAGAAGAGGGAACAGATGCCGCTTCTATGGCGCAGCGGTCAGGAAAATCAGACTGGAAGGCACAGAAGGAAGAACAGGCAAGACAGCGCCGAAGGGAAAACAGGATTCGTAAGATCGAGGAGGAAATTGAAAAGCTTGAGGAAAGAAATCAAAATATTGATGCAGAGTTTCTCAAGCCTGAGACGGGGACGGACCTTGCGAGATGCCAGTCGCTTGCGCAGGAGCAGAAACAGAATAATGACAGGCTGGCAGAGCTGTACGAGGAATGGGAAGCTGCTTCTGACGAGGAGAGCTGACAACCTGTATGCAGCACATTAATACAACACATTTTTTTAATATAAGGGTTAAAAGATGTGTGACCTTGAAATTGTCTTGGAATTCGAACATTTGCAGACATGCTAGAAGTACTTGGTGATGAGATTTTGCGTTGTTCAGAAAAAGTCAACTGTCTGAGCTGCAGAATGCAGCGAGTTTTGACTTTTTCTGAACGTTTTTAGCAAAATCGAAGAACCTTAGTACTTCTTGCTTGTCGAAACCGTGAGAATTTCAAGGCAATTTCATAAGCATTAATCTTTTAACCCTTATGTCATTCAAAAGAAATATTACAGTATCTTCTCCAGGGTGTCACGGATAGCCAGGATAAAGGCCTCAGAATCCAGAGATTCTGCGTTTGGCAAAGAGGTGATCCTTGCGAGATCGCCGGTCATCTTTCCGGATTCAATGGTCGCGATCGTTGCCTCCTCCAGCTTGTCGGCAAAGCGGACAAGCTCCGGGATTGCATCCAGCTCACCGCGCTTGCGAAGAGCACCTGTCCATGCAAAAATGGTGGCTACAGAGTTCGTTGAGGTCTTTTCTCCCTTCAGATACTTGTAGTAATGTCTCTGTACTGTTCCGTGAGCAGCCTCATATTCATAGTAGCCATGAGGAGATACAAGCACTGATGTCATCATGGCAAGTGAACCGAATGCGGAGGACAGCATGTCGCTCATGACATCTCCGTCATAATTCTTGCATGCCCAGATAAATCCGCCTTCGGACTTCATGATTCTGGCAACCGCGTCATCAATCAGGGTGTAGAAGTAGGTGATTCCTGCAGCCTTAAACTTGTACTTGTACTGCGTATCATACATTTCCTGGAAGATATCCTTAAACCGGTGATCATAGGTTTTGGAGATGGTATCCTTTGTCGCAAACCACAGATCTTCCTTTCTGGAAAGCGCAAATTCAAAGCAGCTCTTGGCGAAGCTGGTGATAGACTGGTCCAGATTGTGAGTTCCCTGTACGACACCGGGGCCGTCAAATTGATGTACAAGCTCTTTCTTCGTGATGGTTCCGTCATCTGAGGTATAGACCAGTTCAACCTTACCGGCCTTGGGAACCCGCATTTCTACATTTCGATACACATCGCCATATGCATGACGTGCTATGGTGATGGGCTTTTTCCAGCACTTCACCACAGGATCAATGCCCTTTACCAGAATTGGTGTGCGGAAAACCGTGCCATCGAGCATGGCACGGATGGTTCCGTTCGGGCTCTTCCACATCTCCTTCAGATTGTATTCCCTGACACGTGCCGCATTCGGAGTGATCGTTGCGCACTTTACGGCCACACCATATTTCATGGCTGCCTCGGCGGAGTCCCGGGTGACCTGATCATTGGTTTCATCACGATGCTTCAGTCCGAGATCATAATACTCGGTCTTCAGGTCGATGTAAGGAGTCAGCAGGTCATCCTTAATCATCTTCCAGAGAATCCGGGTCATCTCATCTCCGTCCATCTCAACAAGCGGTGTCTTCATCTGAATTTTTTCCATAGTCGTACTCCTGCTTCCTTTCAATGCTTTCGTCTGATACCCTTGTCTCACATATGCTTGATCCGATCGATCGCTTCCACGGTCTTCTCATAAGTGCCAAATGCTGTGAGCCGGAAGAAATGTTCGCCGCTGGGGCCGAAACCGGATCCCGGTGTTCCGACCACATGCACTTCAGAAAGTAACCGGTCAAAAAATTCCCAGGAAGTCAGATTGTCCGGTGTTTTCAGCCAGATATATGGAGCATTGACACCACCATATACAGTATAGCCGGCATCTTTCAGACCGTTATAGATATAATGTGCATTCTTCTGATAGTAGCCGACCTGTTCCCGAATTTCCTTCTGACCTTCCGGTGTGAAGACAACTGCGCCCGCTTTCTGAATAATATACGGAGCACCGTTATACTTTGTACCGTGGCGTCTTGCCCAGAGGTCACGCATTGCAACCCCGTTTGCATCCCTGAGGTCCTTCGGGACAACCGTAAAGCCAAGACGAACACCGGTAAATCCAGCATTCTTGGAGAAGCTTCGGATCTCAATCGCACAGGTCCTCGCGCCCTCACATTCATAGATGGAATGGGGAACGTCCTTTTCTGTGATGTAAGCTTCATAGGCAGCATCGTAAAGAATGACGGCACCGATTCTGTTGGCATAATCTACCCATTCCTGCAGCTGCTCCTTGCTGATTGTCATTCCAGTCGGGTTATTCGGATAGCAGAGGTAAATAATGTCCGGATTTTGCTTCGGGAATTCAGGCGTAAAGTTGTTGGACTCTGTGCAGGGCATGTAAATAAAATTGGCATATCTCTGTTCAGACGGAATCCATGCGCCGGAGCGGCCGGCCATGACATTGGAATCTACATATACAGGATAGACCGGGTCACAGACAGCCACCTTCGCGTCTTCACTGAAAATCTCTTGAATGTTTCCGGAATCACTCTTTGCACCGTCCGAGACAAACACTTCATCGGCATAAACTGTGCAGCCGCGTCCCTTGTACTCCTCCACAATGGCATTTCTGAGAAACTCATATCCCAGATCAGGAGCATATCCGTGGAAGGTTTCCTTATGGCCCATCTCATCCACTGCCTTGTGCAGCTCATCGATGATGGCCGGGACCAGCGGCTGTGTTACGTCCCCGATTCCAAGACGAATGATATTGGCGTCCGGATTTGCCTCCGTATAAGCCGCAACCTTTTTCGCAATAGTGGAAAAAAGATAGCTTCCCTGCAGGCGCAGATAATTCTGATTCGCTTTAAACATGGATTATTTCTCCTCTCTGTATTTTAATGCAGCTGCCACAAATCCCCGGAACAGCGGATGCGGACGGTTCGGGCGGCTCTTGAATTCCGGATGTGCCTGTGTGCCGACATAGAATGGATGATCCTCCCTTTTCAGCTCGATCATCTCGACAATATGACCGTCCGGAGATATTCCGGAGAGGACCATACCGGCATCAGTGAGAGGTTTCCGGTAATCATTGTTTACCTCATATCTGTGTCTGTGGCGCTCATGAATCAGGCTTGAGCCGTACAGCTCTCGGGCGATGGTTCCCTCCTTCAGCTCACATGGATAAGAGCCAAGACGCAGTGTACCGCCCAGATCCGTTACATCATTCTGGTCGGGCATCAGCGCAATAACCGGATGCATGGTATCCGGATCCAGCTCAATGCTGTGGGCGTCATGGTAGCCGCAGACATTTCTCGCATATTCAATAATCGCAACCTGCATGCCAAGGCAGAGACCAAGGTATGGGATCTTATGTGTGCGGGCATATTCCGCCGCCACAATCATTCCGTCTACACCGCGATCGCCGAATCCTCCGGGCACAATAATACCATCCATATCACCCAGAATATCCGCCGCATTGTCACGATTGAGCTTTTCGGAATCAATCCAGGCAAGCTCAACCTCGGCGCTGTTCTTGATGCCGCCGTGCTTCAGTGCTTCTACAACACTGAGATATGCATCATGCAATGCGATGTATTTTCCAACAAGTGCGATCGTGACATGGTGCTTCAGGTTGCGAAGGTCCTCCACCATACTGGTCCAGTCTGAGAGGTCCGGCTGGGGATCCGGAAGCTGCAGGCATTCCAGTACAACATCTGCAAGTCTTTCCTTCTCCATCGCAAGCGGAGCCTCATACAGATATTCGACATCCAGGTTCTGCAGAACGTGGCTGCTAGGAACATTACAGAACAGTGCGATCTTGTCCTTCAGGCTCTGACTGAGGGGATATTCAGAACGGCAGACCAGAATATCCGGCATAATACCGATACTCTGCAGTGCCTTTACGGAGGTCTGTGTCGGTTTTGTCTTGAGCTCTCCTGAAGCTTTCAGGTAAGGAATCAGAGTGACATGGATCATGATGGCATTTTCGTGTCCGATATCATGCTGAAACTGACGGATTGCCTCCAGGAAAGGCTGGCTCTCAATATCACCCACCGTACCGCCGACCTCAATAATGGCGATCTTCTCTTCATCCTCGCTCTTCGCTCTGTAGAAACGGCTCTTGATTTCGTTCGTAATATGGGGAATGACCTGCACCGTACCGCCGCCATAATCTCCATGGCGTTCCTTTTGCAGAACTGTAGAGTATACCTTACCGGTTGTCACATTTGAATTATGGTCAAGGCTTTCATCAATAAAACGTTCATAGTGACCCAGATCCAGATCTGTCTCCGTACCGTCATCTGTAACGAATACTTCTCCATGCTGTATCGGGTTCATGGTACCGGGATCGACATTGATATAGGGATCAAACTTCTGCATCGTGACACTGTACCCTCTTGCCTTCAGAAGTCTGCCCAGGGAGGCGGCAGTAATACCCTTTCCAAGACCGGAAACAACACCACCAGTTACAAATACGTATTTAACAGACATCCATTCCTCCTCCTTGCCGTGCTTTCGCGTCACGACATCTAATGCTGAACAATCACAGGTTTTCTTCTGCGTAATTGCGTAAATATTTTAGTTTCCTTCAAAGGCATCACGTATTTCGTGATCCGGAACCTCCATGGGGTAATTACTGTCAAAACAGGCCTTGCAGATCGGAAGGTCGCCTACCATGTCCTGAAGTTCGCTGATCTGCATATATCCAAGGGAATCCGCGCCGATTCTGCGGCGGATTTCCTCCGTGGAATTCTGTGAAGCAATCAGCTGCTTATTGGATGGAACGTCAACACCAAAATAGCAGGGATGCAGGAACGGCGGGGAACTGATCCGAACATGAACCTCTTTTGCTCCACATCGCTTCATAGTGTGGATCAGATTCGTAATGGTTGTCCCACGGACAATGGAATCATCAACCAGAACTACTCTTTTACCCTTTACGACGGATTTAATGACACTGAGTTTAATCTTGACGCTGGACTCCCGCTCGTCCTGGCTTGGTTTGATAAAGGTACGGCCAACGTAGCTGTTCTTATGGAACGCAATGCCAAACGGAATACCGGATTCCATGGCATAGCCCTGTGCGGCGGCAAGACCGGAATCAGGAACGCCCACAACAATATCCGCTTCCACAGGATAGGTTCTCGCCAGGGAAGCGCCGCCCCGGATCCGGGCATCATATACGGCAATACCATCAATCTTTGAATCAAGACGGGCAAAGTAGATGTATTCAAAGATACAGCGGGCCTGCTTCTCACGTGGGATAATATTATCCATAAATTCAGAGTGTATCTCGCCATTTTTATCGATGGTGACAATCTCTCCGGGCTTTACATCACGAATAAACTCCGCATCGATGGAATGTAGCGCACAGCTTTCTGAGGCCAGAATATAGGCGTTGTCACGCTTTCCAATGCACAGAGGACGCAAACCCCAGGGATCACGTACACCAATCAGCTTGCGCGGGCTCATCATAACCAGCGCATAGGCACCTCTGATCTGTGTCATCGCTTTCTTTACTGCTTCTTCAATACACGGGCTTTTCACACGCTCACGAGCGATACAATAGGCAATCACTTCTGAATCTATGGTCGTGTGAAAAATCGCGCCTGTATTTTCCATCTGCTCCCGAAGCTCATAGGCATTGACGAGATTTCCATTGTGTGCCAGTGCCAGGGAACCCTTGATGTAGTTCAGCACAAGAGGCTGCGCATTGTTCACATTCAGCGATCCGGATGTGGAATAACGGACATGACCGACACCGATGTTTCCTTTCAGATGTGAAAGCTCATCACCTTTGAACACTTCATTCAGAAGACCGAGTCCACGGTAGGAGCTTACACGTCCCTTTGGCCCATTCGTGTTGGATACAGCGATTCCGCATGATTCCTGACCGCGGTGCTGAAGCGCTTCCAGACCAAAATATATCGTTCTGCTGACTTCTCCGCCAGCAGGATCATAGATTCCGAAAACACCACATTCTTCTTTTAAACCTGATTCATTATTTGTCATCCAAGCCCTCCGGTATTGAAAACGGTATTGATAAGAATCGATTCTTTTATAAACGAAAAACTCACCCTCTGTCAACGTATTGCGCATACCCGGCAGACAGTGAGTCTGTTTCTATGGAGTAACCCCCAGACAGGTCAGGGCAAGGTTGATTGCCTCACGTACCGCCTGGCTGCGGATCTCGTTTCTGGTTCCGGAAAAATGATATTTCTGTACCACACACTTTTTATGAAAGCAGCATCCGAGATATACAAGACCCGCGGGAAATTCCGGTGTGCCATCCGGACCGGCGATCCCGGTGGATGCAAGGCACAGATCAGCCCCGGCAGTCCTGGCGCCGCCTTTTGCCATCTGACGGCAGACCTGCTCAGAGACAGCCGTATACTTTCTGAGTGTTTTCTTATGTACACCGACCAGCTGGTTCTTCGCCTTGTCACAATAGGTAACGAAGGCTTCCTTCAGAACCAGGGACGCACCGGGAACGTCTACGATCTTTGAAGCAATGGCACCGCCTGTACAGGATTCCACCGTGGTGATGGTCTGATGGGTGTTCTTCAGAACGGTGACCAGCTTTTCCTCCTGTGACCTGCAGGCAGAAAGATCCATCTGCTGCAGTGTATCTTTCTTCTTTTTGGCAATTTTTAAATCCCTGGCATCCGGTTTGTCAATTGTTTTTTCTTCCATGATAATCTGCTCCAGATAAATCAATACAGGTTATTTCTGATTTCCAAGTACAGACTTATTCTTGATCAGATAGTCCAGCAGTGAAATGACAGTCAGTGCTGTCGCAATCGTGATCAATACAATTTCAAAGGGTCTCCATCCTGGAACAGCGAGCAGAAGGACAATGATCATTACCATCTGGGAGATGGTCTTTGCCTTTCCCCAGTAGCTGGCGGCAATCACAAGCCCGTTATCTGCCGCAATCAGACGAAATCCGCTGATAATAAATTCACGGGAGATAATGATCACGACAACAAATGCCGGAATTCTGCCGTTTCCAGCGAAGAGAATCAGGGCAGAGCATACCAGCAGCTTGTCAGCCAGCGGGTCCATGAACTTTCCGAAATCCGTAATCAGATTGTATTTGCGGGCGATATATCCATCCGCTGTATCCGTAAGACTTGCCGCAATAAAAATGATCAGTGCCACATATCCGGCCCATTTCTGTGGAAGATACATAAAGATCACAAAAAATGGAATCATGATCATACGAAGACAGGTTAATTTGTTCGGTAAATTCATCAGTATTTACACCTCGGTTTTATTCAGGAGAGATTCCGTATCGTCATCTGCGAGTTCGCCAATCAGATCATACTCCAGTGCACCAGTAATCGTTACCTTCACAAAATCACCGGTATTTAGTTCCTGCCGGGTCTGAATAAATACAAGCCCGTCAATATTCGGTGTATCTGCATAGGTCCTTCCGACATAAGCATCTTCACTGCTCATATATCCCTCAATGAAGACATCCAGTGTACGGCCGATCATTTTTTCGTTTCTTTCCTTTGATACTTCCTGCTGCAGTGTCATGAGATGATCCTGCCGGGTCTTCTTCGTTTCATCGTTCAGCTGGCCGTCAAAGGACGCTGCCGGTGTGCCCGCTTCCTGGGAATAAGTGAAGACACCCAGACGGTCAAATTTCATTTCCTGGACGAAACGGCATGCATCTTCGTGCTGTGCTTCCGTCTCCCCGGGAAAACCGGTGATCAATGTTGTGCGCAGTGCTATATCCGGGATCTCTGCACGAAGATTCTGAATAATGTGTACCAGATCGTCATGACTGGTCTTTCTGCCCATGCGCATCAGAATTTCGTCGTTCGAATGCTGTATTGGCAGGTCCAGATAATGACAGACCTTCGGAAGTCTCTTCATGGCATCAATCATTTCCGGATAAATCTCTTCTGGATAACAGTACAGAACCCGGATCCAGCGGATGCCATCAATTTCCGAAAGCTTTTCGAGCAGAACATGAAGCATTTTCCGCCCATAGAGGTCAACGCCATATCGGGTCGTCTCCTGCGCAACTAGAATGAGTTCCTTTACACCGTCCTGTGCAAGGCCTTCGGCTTCCTCCAGAAGATCCTCCATGGGAACGCTCCGATAGGGACCGCGCATACCTGGAATGGCACAATAGGTGCAATGTTTGTCACAGCCCTCTGCAATTTTCAGATACTCAAAGAATCCCCCTGTGGTAACAATTCGTTTCTTTGCGTTTTCCGGTATTCCATCCAGAGGTTCCAGAATAGAAGGCCGTAATCCCTCCTCTGTCTGCAGAAGCGCATCCTCAATCCGGTTATAGCTGTTGGTACCGATGATGGCATCCACCTCAGGAATTTCATCCAGTACCTCCTGACGGTAACGCTCCGCCACGCATCCCGTCACAATAAGACTCTGGCAGCGGCCCTCTGTCTTGTAACGCGCCATATCCAGGATCGTCTGAATGCTCTCCTCCTTGGCAGAATCAATAAAGCAGCAGGTATTGATAATAATAATATCAGCCTGCTCCTCATCGTCGGTCATGGAATAACCATGACCCGCAAGCTTTCCAAGCATACGTTCGGAATCCACAAGGTTCTTATCACAGCCAAGCGAAATAAACAGAACTTTTTTGTTATTACTGTTCGCTGTCATCTTCCTCCTCTTCACGCGGGAGAATGTTCACCTTGCCTTCATAAAGCTCATCAACAGCGATAGAAAGCGGTTTTCTTTCCTTACCGTTCTTGTCGTAGGCATTGATCTTCGGCTGTGCGCCATCAATCAGCTGACGCGCCCTCTTTGCAGTGGCCAGAACAATAGAGTAACGGCTCGTAACCAGCGGTGCCTCTTCCTGGTCCTGACCCTTGTTGATCTGTTCAATCATTTCTACATAAGATGGATGTATCATTTTCTTTCCTCTCTTTCTTTCGCTGCATAGCTCTGTTTCAGTTCCTGCCGGATTTCACGGATGAATTCTCTCTGATGGGCTGTCTGACTGTGCTGTGACTGTATCAGGGTATGCAGCTGGTCCACACATTCCTCCAGATCATCATTGACCAGGATATAATCATACTGGTCCATGCTTCCGGATTCTTCTACAGCGCGTGCCATACGCTGGCGTATGACCTCGCGGGTTTCCGTGCCTCTTCCTGTCAGACGTCTTTCAAGCTCACCGGCACTTGGAGGTGTCACAAAAATCAGCAATGTGTCCGGTCTTTTGGTCTTAACCTTCAGTGCGCCCTGAATTTCAATTTCCAGGATCACATCCCTGCCTCTGTCAAGCTGCTCATCAACATAGGCAGCAGGTGTCCCATAGGAATGGTTCACATATCGTGCATATTCAAGAAATGCATCGTCTTTAATCATACGTGAAAATTCTTCCTCGTTTTTGAAAAAATAATCAACGCCCTCCCTTTCGCCCGGGCGCGGAGAGCGCGTGGTGGCAGACACAGAAAGCGCATAATTATCATATTTTTCAAGGAGTCTCTTCATCAGAGTTCCCTTGCCTGATCCGGAAAAACCGGATAGAATAACCAGCAGCCCATGGTTCATGGCAGATCATCGGTCCTTTCTTCTTTTATTTCGTCAGCAGATTCTCCGCAGTCAGTGCTCTCCTCCTGCCAGGAGAATGAATCGGAATCATAACACTGATTAAAACGCCGTGTAATTGTTTCCGGCTGAAGTGCAGATAACAGGATACGACCATCCTCCAGCACAAGAACAGCCTTCGTCTTGCGTCCCTGGCTGGCATCAATCAGCATGCCATTCTCTCTTGCATGCGCGACCAGACGTTTTACCGGTGCAGCTACCGGACTTACAACGGCAAAAACCTTATCGGTATTCACCGCGTTCCCAAAACCTATATTCATCAAAAATGACATCTGAATGCCTCCAGATGAATCTCTCCTGATTCAATTCCGATACAATAAAAATCCAATCAGGGAAATGCTCTCTGACATAACTTAGAAATTATATCCTCGAAACGCAAAAAACACAACAGCAAAACGGACACAAGCCCTGACTTATTCGATATTCTGAACCTGTTCGCGTATTTTTTCAATTTCGGTCTTCAGCTCAACGCCTGTATTCGATGTTTCCAGATCATTGGCCTTGGAAAGAATGGTGTTTGCCTCCCGGTTCATCTCCTGGGCCAGAAAATCAAGCTTTCTCCCGATATCTGTTCCGACAGCGAGTGTATCACGCATACTCTGAATGTGGCTTTTCAGTCGAACTGTTTCCTCGTCGGTACAGATTTTATCTGCAAAAAGAACCACCTCCGCAGCAATCCTGCTGTCATCGATCTGAGAATCCGCCAGGAGCTCCCGGGTCTTATCCTCCAGCCGCTGGCGGTATTCTTCAATAATCTGTGGCTCCCTTTCCTTGATCTTATCCACATTTGCATCCATCTCATCCAGCTTTTCAAGTAGGTCCGACCGGAGATTTTCTCCCTCTGAGCTGCGGGTGTGACGGAAGCCTTCCGCAGCGCTCCGGATCACCTGTGCAAGGTCCTGCCACAGTGTTTCCTCATCCATCTCCTGCTCTTCGGTCGTCAGGACATCTGGAAAATTCATGAGCGTATTTACTGTAATGTCGTTCGGAACCGCAAAGCTGTGCTCAATCTGAGATGCATAGTCAACATATTGTTTTGCAATCTCAGGATGGTACATCAGCCTGACACCGGCCTCCGTAAAATCCTCGTAGGTGATAAAGATGTCGATTTTTCCGCGTCGTGCATATTCCTTCATCAGACTGCGGATTTTCGATTCAAAGGGGCTGAATTTTTTGGGTGCACGAATATTAAATTCCAGAAAACGGTGATTTACAGACTTCAGTTCAACGCTTATTTTCTGGCGCTCATTTTGAACCTCTGCCCTTCCAAAACCGGTCATACTGTAGATATTTGACATAAAAAGCTCCCTGACAGGCCAGTGATTGCAGGCCTGAATTCTAACGCTGAACACACAAATACAGAGTAATTATAAGACCGTTTCTTTCGGCGTGTCAATTCCGGAATACTGTTGGATTTCCTTCTTTTATTGTGTATAATGTAAGAAGTTATTCATCAAAATCTGTGCAGTTTATACGGTAAGAGGATATCCTATGGCATTAGATGGCATTACCATTGCAAATATACGTTCAGAGCTTCAGACCACTCTTGCAGGCGGCCATATTTCCAGAATTATTCAGCCTGAGCCTGACGAATTGATTTTTACAGTGAAGAATCGTGCAAAAACTTTTCGGCTTCTTCTTTCTGCAAGCGCATCTCTTCCGCTGGTTTATATCACGTCAACCAATAAGAAGGCACCGGTCAGTGCACCGAATTACTGTATGCTTCTGCGAAAGCATCTGGCAGGTGGTCTTCTCGAATCGGTGACACAGCCTGGACTTGAAAGAGTATTGTCCTTCAATATACGCCACCGGGATGAAATGGGAGACCCGCGTAACTGGAGTCTTAAGGTGGAATTGATGGGAAAGCACAGCAATATCATCCTGGTGGACGACGCCAATACAATCGTGGATTCAATCAAACGGGTCTCTTTTCATGTCAGTTCTGTGCGGGAGGTTTTGCCCGGCCGCAAGTATTTTATTCCGGAAACCCGGAACAAGATCGATCCGATCGGTATCTCAGAGAATGCCTTTGTGTCGGCTGTCTGTTCCCGGGACGCTTCTGTCATGAAGGCGATTTATGGCGGACTTCGCGGCATTTCTCCTGTGATTGCTGAAGAAATCTGCTACCGGTCTGGGATTGACAGTGACGCATCCGCTTCCGGTCTTGATGCATCAGAACGGCTTCACCTCTTCCATACATTCTCCCTTCTGATGGAGGATGTACAGAATGAGACCTTTATTCCCGCCATTTATTACAAGGGAAAGGAACCATTCGAATTTTCTTCCGTTCCGCTGACACAGTATGGAAATCTCCGGGAAGAGAAATTCAACTCCATATCTGCACTCCTGGAACAGTATTATGCTGAAAAGGAGCTGCGCACCCGGATACGTCAGCGGTCCATGGACCTGCGCAAGGTGGTACAGAGCAGTCTGGAACGTAACGGACGTACGCTTCAGCTTCAGGAGAAACAGATGCATGATACAGAGAAACGTGAGAAATACCGCATTTATGGTGAGCTGCTGCACACGTACGGTTATACACTGGCGCCGGGAGCAAAGGAGCTGAAGGCCGTCAATTATTACAACAATACGCCAGTGACCGTCCCGCTTGACCCGACTCTGACTGCGGCACAGAATGCAAAGAAATATTTTGATCGTTACGATAAGCTGAAACGTACGGCAGAGGCTCTTGAGGACCGGATCCGGGGAACGGAAGCGGATGTAGAACATCTGGAGAGTATTGCAGCATCTCTGGAGACGGCAAGAGATGAAAGGGACCTGCAGGAAATCCGGCAGGAACTGGAAGATTACGGATATATCCATCACCATGGCCCTTCCGGCAAAAAGAAAAGGCAGGAGGCTGCACAGCCTCTTCACTATCTGTCCAGTGACGGCTTTGACATGTATGTGGGCAAGAACAACTTTCAGAATGAGCTTGTCACCTTTAAGATTGCGAATGGCAATGACTGGTGGTTTCATGCCAATGACATACCGGGTTCTCATGTTATTGTCAAAACAAACGGCAGGGAGCTGCCGAATCGTACCTTTGAGGAAGCCGGGAGACTGGCAGCTTATTACTCAAAATCCAAAAATGCCCCAAAGGTAGAAGTTGATTACACCCTGAGGAAAAATCTGCATAAGCCAGGCGGTGCCCGTCCCGGGTTCGTTCTTTATCACACCAATTATTCATTGATGGCAGAACCAGATATTTCAGGTATTCGTGAAGTCTGATATGTATTCTGATACGTATTTCGGAGGATAGTAATGAGAAATAGAACAAAACCGAATTCAGATCAGCCTGTCAGGAAAAAAATGGATCACCGGTATACAGCAGATATCCAGACCGGTCTGACCAGGGAGCAGGTAGCAGAATATATGCGCTGCGGCTGGGATAACCGTTCGGTAGCCCCTCCTTCCAAGACGGTTGGACAGATCATAAAAGGAAATACGCTGACATATTTCAACGGTATTTTTCTGCTCCTGTCGGTTCTTCTGGTTATTGCCGGATCCTATAAGGACCTGTCCTTTCTTCCTATCATTATTGCAAATGCAATGATTGGAATTGTACAGGAGATCGCAGCCAAGAATACACTGGATAAGCTGAATGTATTAAATGCCCCGAGGGCGAAGGTTGTGCGCTCCGGAAAAGTGCGTACCATTCCGGCAGAAAAACTGGTGCTGGATGATATTGTTATCTTTTCAGCGGGCAATCAGATTCCCGCAGACGCAATTGTCGTTGACGGGCAGGTCAAGGTCAATGAATCCCTGCTTACAGGTGAATCCGATGAGATCACCAAAAAACCCGGTGACCAGCTCATGTCCGGATCCTTTATTGTATCCGGAAGCTGCTATGCCAGGCTTGAAAAAATCGGCGCAGATTCCTATATTAACAAGCTGACCTCTCAGGCAAAGAAAGCCAGAGAGGGAGAACAATCGGAGATGATCCGCTCACTGAACCGGATTGTCATGATTGCCGGAATCAGTATTATTCCGATCGGCGTTCTGCTCTTCTATCAGTCATACTGGAAGCAGGGTCTGGAGCTTTCAGAGAGCATCACATCCATGGTCGCGGCAGTGATCGGCATGATTCCGGAAGGTCTCTATCTCCTCTCCAGCGTTACCCTGGCTGTCAGTACAGGAAGGCTTGCCCTGAAAAAGGTCCTGGTGCATGATATGAAATGTATCGAAACACTGGCAAGGGTAAATGTTCTCTGCGTGGATAAAACAGGAACCATTACGGAAAACAAAATGATGGTTGAGGACGTGCTGACACTTCCACCCTATGAGAATGATCCATCCGTTCCATCCATTGAAGAGCTGTTAAGTGATTTTTCTGCAGCTCAGAAGGCAGATAATATCACGATGGCGGCAATGAAGGAGCATTTTACAGAGACATCCGGGGCACAGCCTGTCGCAGTGACCGGCTTCTCTTCAGCCTATAAATATTCCAGTGTGACATTTCCAGGCGGCGCGTACGTGCTGGGCGCGCCTGAGTTCCTGCTGAAGGAGGATTACAGCCTCTATCAGGAAAAAATCGAGGAACAGAGCAGAAAGGGCTACCGTGTTCTTGTATTTGGAAAATATGATGGAAATCCGGACGGAAACGCACTGACCGGAAAGGTCACCGCCCTCTGTCTTGTTGTCGTAAAGAATAAAATCCGCAAGGATGCTGCAAAAACCTTCCAGTTTTTCCATCGCCAGAATGTAGAAGTCAAGGTTATATCCGGAGATAACCCTGTTACGGTATCTGAGGTTGCAAGACAGGCCGGTATCGCGAACGCGGATCTGTATATTGATGCATCTACATTGAAAACACGTGAGGACATTTATGATGCCGTAACGCGTTATACAGTGTTTGGACGTGTCACCCCGAACCAGAAAAGAGAATTTGTCCATGCGCTGAAGGCACATGGCCGTACTGTAGCGATGACCGGAGACGGTGTCAATGACGTGCTGGCGCTGAAGGATGCTGACTGTTCCGTTGCGATGGCTGCAGGATCCGACGCTGCGGCTCAGGCATCACAGCTTGTTCTTCTGGATAATGATTTTGCGCACATGCCGGAAATTGTTATGGAAGGACGTCAGGTCGTAAATAATATGGAACGTTCCGGAAGTCTGTTCCTTGTAAAGAACATCTTCTCCTTCCTGCTGGCAGTATTCTCCATAATAGCCGGTTTTACCTATCCTCTGCGGCCTTCACAGATTTCACTGATCAGTATGTTTACCATCGGACTGCCGGGATTCCTGATGTCACAGATCCCGGACCACACTCTGATACGTGGAAAATACATGAACAACGTGCTTCTGAAGGCAATGCCGGCATCACTGACTGATTTCATTGTTGTAGCCAGTCTGGTTGTCTTTGGAGAGGTGTTTGATGTAAGCTCTGTGGATATCTCCACCGCATGTGCGATACTGATGGCAATCGTAGGCTTTATGATCCTCTTCCACATCATCAAGCCGATGGATCGTTTTAAAACCGCAATATGGCTGATCTGTGTGGCAGGCATGACATTGTTCCTTCTTCTGTTCCATTCTTTCTTTGGAATCACAGGTATGTCCATGCGGTGCATCATGCTGTTTGTCGTATTCTCCATTACGACAGAACCGATTCTCCGTTATCTGATCAAGCTGACGAGACTTGTAAATATCGGATATAACCGGTTAAAGGATTTTATTTCAGCTAAATTTCGCAGATAAGTATAAATACGGTTGCTGTTTATAATGGCCTGCATGTTTACTTCGCAGTTATCTGCGCCTATGAATGTAACCTGCCAGAACTCTGATCCGGTACAATAATCAAATCAGAAGGTCTGACGCAGAAAAATCGCCGCATACGAATCATGTATTATATGATTCGCATGCGGCGACTTCATTTGTTGAATTTCATTTGCTGGAATTCATTCACTGGATTTCAATTACTGCAATTTACTACATATCTGTCAGACAGTCTGATCAGACGGGATATGCCTTGTCTTCTTTATCTGCCTTTGTGGCATCAATGCCAGTTTTCTGGGCATCCCTGTATTTGAAGAAATCCATGGCAACCTGCGGGAACAGTGCATAGCTGAGGGTGTCCTCCGGCTGCTCCTTGTAAGCTGCTACTTCATTCTCGAACTTGTCCATCTCCGGTGCAAGGTCATCAGCAGGACGATGTGTGATCGGCTTTGTATCTCCAAGGGCTTTCTTCTGAAGCTCAGGATTTACCGGATCTGTCGTCTTGCCATATTTTCCTGCGAGGACATCCTTTGTCTCCTGGGTAATCATCTTATAGCGCTCACCCATGATGACATTGAATACTGCCTGCGTTCCTACAATCTGTGAGGAAGGTGTTACAAGAGGTGGATTTCCAAGATCCTTACGAACCTTCGGAACTTCTTCCAGAACATCATAATATCTGTCCTCAGCATGCTGCTGCTTGAGCTGGCTGGTAAGGTTGGAAAGCATTCCGCCTGGAACCTGATATACCAGTGTCTTGATATTTACACCCATGTTCTTCGGGTTCAGCAGGCCGTTGTCCAGGCATTCGTCACGATATGGACGGAAGTAATCAGCGATCTCCTCCAGAAGCTTCATGTCAAGTCCTGTATCATACGGAGTTCCCTCAAAGGTCTTGACCATTACCTCAGTAGCAGGCTGTGAAGTGCCCATTGCAAACGGTGACATAGCCGTATCAATGATATCCACACCAGCCTCAACAGCCTTCATGTATGTCATGGAAGCCACACCAGAGGTGTAGTGAGTATGCAGTTCGATCGGAAGACTTGTAGCCTCCTTCAGTGCCTTTACGAGCTCAGTTGCCTTGTAGGGAAGCAGCAGACCCGCCATATCCTTGATACAGATTGAATCGGCACCCATCTCCTCAATAGCTTTGGCTTTGGAGGTCCAGTAGTCAAGTGTATAGGAATCTCCAAGTGTATAGGAAAGAGCGACCTGTGCCTCTGCACCCTTTTCCTTCTTGGCTGCCTTTACGCATGTCTCCAGATTGCGGAGATCATTCATGCAGTCAAAGATACGGATGATATCAATGCCGTTTGCCACAGATTTCTGAACAAAATACTCTACTACATCATCCGGATATGGTTTGTATCCGAGAATGTTCTGACCACGGAAGAGCATCTGAAGCTTCGTGTGCTTGAATCCGTCACGCAGCTTGCGAAGTCTGTCCCACGGATCCTCATGAAGAAAGCGAAGGCAGGCATCGAATGTTGCACCGCCCCAGCACTCTACTGCATGATAGCCAACCTGATCCATTTTATCAACGATCGGAAGCATTTCCGATGTGGGCATACGAGTCGCAATCAGTGACTGATGTGCATCACGGAGGATGGTTTCCATGATCTTTACTGGTTTTTTCTCAATTTCAGCCATTCTAACCTCTCCTGTTTATATTGCTCCGGAACTCTTCTCCGGGAATCTGGTACCTGCAGCGCTGCCCTTGCATCTGAATATAATGATGTATGAATAGCACTGCAGGAAATGATACTCCCGAAAGTCCGGTCCGGAAAACTAATTGTGACAAAAAATCTCCAAGTATTCTGCTGTATCAATTACCCTGTCACAAAATGACAGCCTGCCGATATGCAGCCTTTTACTTGACTCCAAACACGGCCATAAATGTACCTGCCGCTACGGCAGTACCAATAACACCGGCAACGTTCGGTCCCATAGCATGCATCAGCAGGAAGTTTGTAGGATCTGCTTCTGCACCGACCTTCTGGGAAACACGGGCAGCCATCGGAACGGCAGATACGCCGGCGGACCCGATCAGAGGATTGATCTTTCCATGTGTAATGAGGCAGAGCAGTTTTCCAAGAAGGACACCGCCTGCTGTACCAAAAATAAATGCGACAAGTCCAAGAACAACAATCTTCAGTGTATCCGCATTCAGGAACGCTTCAGCACTTGTTGTGGCTCCGACAGAGGTACCAAGAAGAATAACAACGATGTACATCATTGCGTTGGAAGCTGTTTCTGTCAGCTGCTTTACGACACCACTCTCACGGAAGAGGTTGCCAAGCATCAGCATACCTACCAGAGGAGCTGTTGTCGGAAGGATCAGGCAGACAACAACGGTGATTACAATCGGGAACAGAATCTTTTCAAGTTTGGAAACCGGACGAAGCTGTGCCATCTTGATCTTGCGCTCCTTCTCGGTGGTCAGAAGCTTCATGACCGGAGGCTGAATAATCGGAACCAGAGACATATAGGAATATGCCGCAACGGCGATCGGTCCCATCAATGCAGTCTGCCCGAGCTTTCCACAGAGGAAAATGGAAGTAGGACCGTCAGCACCTCCGATGATGGAGATAGCTGCCGCTGCCTTTCCATTGAAGCCCATAAGGATTGCAAGGAAATAAGCAACATAAATACCAAGCTGTGCTGCTGCGCCCATCAGGAAGGAGATCGGGTTGGCAATCAGCGGTCCGAAATCCGTCATGGCGCCGACACCCATAAAGATCAGGGAGGGAAGGATAGACCATCCGTCGAGCTGGAAGAAATACCAGAGCAGACCACCGGCCTGGCTGCTTCCGGAAGCTGTAACGGTCGGAGCCGCCATAATATCCGGGTAAATATTTACAAGGAGCATACCAAATGCGATCGGAACCAGCAGAAGCGGTTCAAAATCGTGAGCGATTGCCAGATAGAGAAAGACAAACGCTACAATAATCATTATGACATTGCCCCAGGAAATTTTGAAAAACGCAGTCTGATGAATCAGATTGTTTAAGGTTGTTGCAATCATTTGTTTACCTCCTGGTGATATTTACAGTATCTCAAGTAATCAGTTCATGGTAGCAAGAACATCACCGGATTCAACTGCATCACCAACCGCAACGTTAATGGATGCAACGGTGCCATCCTTCGGCGCAACAACCGGGATTTCCATTTTCATAGCTTCCAGTGTGACGATCGGATCACCAGCGGATACGGATGAGCCAACAGCAGAATCAACTCTTACAATTTTTCCCGGTACTGAAGCCGTTACAGGTGTGGAACCCTCTGCGCCAGCCTGTGCCTTGGGTGCTGCTGCGGGAGCCGGAGCTGCTGCGGGAGCCGGTGCAGCCGCGGGAGCCGGTGCCGCTGCCGGAGCCGCCTGCTGTACAACACCATTTGTCGTTCCCTCTTCTACGGTAACCTGGTAAACGGTACCATTCACGGTAACTGTATAATTCTTCATAATAGAATATCCTCCTTGATTAATCATGTCTAAATGTGTCCGGCATCTCTGCGCTCAGACACGTTTCCATCTTCTGGTACCGACCTTTCGTACCGAACGAACTACATAGCCGCTTGCGGAAGGATTTTCCTCCATAGCCGCTGCAATTGCGGCAGCAATCACTGCTGCGATTTCAGTATCAGTGCCCTGAACGGGGGCTGTGGAATCTGCTGCACGGTTTTTGCCAGCCGGAGCGGCCGCAGATCCGGTTGCCGCCGACTGTTCAGCTTTTTTTGAGACAGCTGCCTCCGCTTGTTTCTTAGCCTTTTTGTTCTCCGGGTTCGGAACAAAACGGAACAGGGAAATAACAAAAATCAAAATGACAAGAATTGCAAAAACGGTAATCAGACCAACAGCCATGTTCTCTGCTGCGGAAGCCATCTTCTCACCCAGGGAATAGTCAGGCGTCATCTCATAATTGACCAGTCCGGACGGAACGATGGACCCGTTCACAACGGTCTCTGCTGTATTGAAATACAGGGAGACATCCGCCTTGCGGTTAACGAATGAAACAACTGCATTTACCACAATCTGGCTGTCATCGGAGTCATTCTGATTAACGGATACAGAATCCACGCTCTTGAAGGCGCCGAGCTCATCTCTGTTCTCCATCCAGGAATCATAAAAGACGGAATAGCCCTGTCCGTTCTGATCCAGGCTCTTAAGGTCATCGTCACTGAGGGTATAGACCTGGTTCAGAAACGAGGTGACCGAATCTGTATACTGCGATGCGGTATCTTCATCAATGCTTGCAAAAACAGGCATTGCGCTGAAGAGGAAGGTAACGCAGAGTGACAGAAGGAGAAAAACAGATATTTTTTTCTTCATCTTTTTCATATCTTCAACCTCTCTTAAATTGTGCCATGTTTCTTATCCGGATGAAATTCTCTCTTCGTAAAGAGCATGTCAAATGCCCCGATCAGATATTTTCTCGTCTCAGCCGGGTCAATAACGGTATCCACATATCCATGGGCGGCAGCAGATGCAACGCTGTTCTGCAGAGCATCATACTTCTCTGCCTCAGCCTTGATGGTCTCTCCATCCTTGCCGTCATACATGATCTTGGCAGCTTCCAGCGCGTCCATCATACCGATCTTTGCATCCTTCCATGCATAGACAAGATCAGCACCGATCGATTTGCTGTTCATTGTAAGATATGCGCTTCCAAAGGCTTCTCCGGTGATGACGTCTACCTTTGGTGTTGTAGCGCCTGCAAAAGCATAGGTGAGCTTTGCTGCAGCATCTGCAATGTTGTTCTCAGAGCATTTTGCAGCCTTGAATCCTGTCACGTTGGTAAAGGTTACAATCGGGATGGAGAAAGCGTCGCAGAAGCTGACAAACTCCGCCGCTTTCTTTGCACCGCGGACGCTGATCACCTTGCCGTACTCCTCCTTGCTGCCATCTGCAGCGTATTTTGCAGAGCGGTTGGCAACAACACCTACGGTATATCCGTTCAGACGGATAAATGCCGTAACCATATCCGGTCCGTAGGAAGGCTTTGACTCGAAGTATGTCTGATTGTCGCTGATTCTGGGAAGCAGAAGGGCTGGGTCCTCAATGCAGTTTACAAGATCCGGACTCGTGCGGTTCAGATCATCTGTTGTCTCTGCATAGGACATATCATCTTCATTGTTGGAAGGAAGCATGGAAACAAGAGAACGCATCTGGGAAATGATCTCTTCTTCTGTGCCGGTTCCGTCCACATTGCCTGCTACGGATGCCTGGTAATCGGACGAAGAGGTGTCACATTTATCCTCACTGTTGCCTGCAAGAGCATTTGGAGCATTGACAAAAAGCTTTGCTTTTCCGCTCTCCATAAATGTGAAATCCCCCATAGCCGGAACAATTGCCATTCCGCCGCCACAGGTGCCGAAGATACCGTTAATCTGTGGAACCACACCGGACGCATCAGCAGAAGCCAGGTAGATCTGGCCGAAAGCATTCAGTGCGTCTGTTGCCTCTTCCAGACGAAGACCTGCGCAATCGATCAGTCCGATCACGGGAACTCCTGTTTTGACAGCAAGCTCATACATCTTTACGATTTTCTTCGCATGCATTTCACCGACAGTTCCCTTTAATACGGAAGCATCCTGGCTGTAAACGTATACCGGGTTACCATCGATGAGACCATAACCTGTGATGACGCCGTCTGAAGGAGCCTTCTTCTCAGACATGCTGAAATCTGTACTTCTGGCTGTGACGCCGGCACCGATCTCAACAAAGCTGCTCGGATCAAGGAGGGAACTGATTCTCATTCTTGCCGCGCTTTGCGTACTGTTGCTCATATCTCTACCTCCATTAATGATTAAAAATACCAAATTTTTTCACATGTACTACTATAACTTTTTTCGGAGCTGATTTCAACCGGATGCAGGTGATTAAACTTTATTGCTTTATAGAAAAAATTTTAGAAAAAGGACATGTTTTTGTTAGTTTTTTCACAATGAGAAATTATGCAATTATTGTTGTAATTTTTCAAATAAAAAACCGTTCCTTCAATTCTGCAAAACACGGTCCTGCAGAATAAAAGGAACGGCGAAGTACTGTACAGACTCAGCCTTTCAGACCTCTTGTCTGACGATCCATATCCTCAACTACAATATCAAAAATTTCACCGAGGGACCTGCCGTATTTCAGAATATCCCAGGGCTCATTTGTATGAAAATGAATTTTGATCAGGTCTTCATCTCCAGCCGCGATCAGGCAGTCTCCCTTGAAATGCTCTGTAATGTAATCGGTGATTTCATCCTCATCCAGCCCTTCTCCCTCAATCAGAAGCTGGGTATCGTATCTGAATTCAAGTGTCTGTTTTGGAAGCTTCATCTTTGTTCTCCTTGCTGATCATGTTGTGATTTAATATCCTTAAATTATACCATAAAAAAGCGGTAAGTGGACTATTGTATTTTTGAAGACCTCCTGCGAAACCTGTGAATACACGACCAGACGATACCCGCAGCTGCAAATGCCAGAAGAATCCATCCCCATACGGGTGTCTTCTTAATATTAAAGCATCGCACATTCACCCACATCTGATTGATCACACTGTTCTTCTCCGGATTAAAATAGATCATGATGGAGGAACGGCTGATGGCATCCTGACTGGGGTATTGAGCGGAAAGCTGCCGCTTTGTCTGTTCTCTTGGAACGGTCAGAACGTATTTTCCACTATCATCTCTGGAAAAGAAGTAGCTGACATCATAGGGTACAGTGTCCTTTTCATCCGCATCCGCCCCATAATTCCATTTCAGATATTCAAAAATTCTGGGATCCTCTCCTCCGGAGATGACAGATGTATAACCGATATAATACATATTCCGGATTACATTATCAGGTCTGGAAAGAAAATTAATAAAGGCTTCCGCCGCCTTCTGTTTCTCAGCATCCTTTCCGATTCCTTTTTTGAGCATGACCCAGCCGTCAAAATAAATATTGGTGCATTCCTTCGGAACAGCAAAATCAAGGGTATAATTGTCCTCATCCGCCTGGTCCATCGTATAGACGGCATCTCCCGACCACTGATAATTCGCCAGAACCTTTCCGGTGATCATATCTGATTTCCCTGCATCCGTTTCAAAGGAATACACATTATCCTTCACATCCTGCAGGTAATCCTGGACAGCGGCAATGGTCCCGGGAGTTGTATCATTCATCACATTTTCCAGATTCTGATGATAGTCCGGATCATTGATAAATTCCGGTGACGTCAGCTCCTTTGATTTCAGGGCGCCGATCGCCATAAAATAGGAATCCCGTACATTATCCTTAATGGTCAGCTGTCTCTTGAATTTCGGGTTGTCAAAGATCGTCCAGGTAGAAGCCTCTTCTTCCGAAATGTATGCCGGGTTATATACAATTCCGGTAATACCCCACATGTATCCTGCTGCATATTTGCTCCAGGTTTCACCATTGATCTTCTTTGTGGTGAAGATCTGATTAATATACGGTGAGATGCCACGCGCATAGTAATTATTCTCATCGCCCGTATCATAGAAATGCTCGGAAAGCGGCAGAAGCTGTCCCTCTGACATCAGTTTCATGATCATATACTCAGATGGACAGATCAGATCATAGACATCACCAAGTGTGAGCATATTGTACAGGTCTTCATTGGTTCCAAAGGTGGAATACTCTACCCGGACCTTCTTTCCATAGGTCTTTAAATACCAGTCCTCAAAGTCATGAATCATGGAATTCTTTCCAATTATGTCTCCACTATTCAGGTTGATAGTCTCATCCTCAGACCAGTCTCCGGTATCCATATACTCTTCCCAGTTGCAGACACGCAGCGTGATAACGTCATCGCTGTCCTGTTCAGAGGAATCCGATGCCGTATTTCCGGAAACATTATCCGATGCTGCAGACTGCTGTTCAGCACGGACGGTAACAGGCAGCTGCATTGACATGGAAAGAATACCCGCAAGAAAGAGCAGAAATAATTTTTTCATATCCGGGCAGCCTCCTCTTTTTCTTCGGAACGGACATTGACCAGAACAACAAAAAGAATCACGACAGCAAATATGATTGTTGAAAGTGCCCATAACGCGGTTTTGATGGTGGTCTGGGAACCCTTTGTGGCATTTACGACATAAGTGCTGATGGTATTAAAAGTAGCCGGCTTTGTATAAGTCGTAATAAAATAATCGTCCAGTGACAGGGTGACAGCCAGACCAAATCCGGAGATAATACCCGGGACGATCTGTGGAATGACGACCTGCTTCAGAGCGCAACCCGGCGTTGCGCCAAGGTCCAGAGCCGCTTCATAGAGAGATGAATCCATCTGCCTGATCTTCGGCATGACAGACAGGTAAACAAATGGTGCGCTCAGCGTCACATGTCCGATCACCAGCGGCACAAAGGTATCTTTGCTGATCCCAGCCACGACAACCAGCAGAATACAAATGGAAAAGCCGGTGACAACATCCGCGTTTATTACAGGAATCTGATTGATTGTGGATATGACAGTACCCGTCTTCCTGCGCGAATAAAAGGCACCGATAGCACCCGTTGTCCCGAGCACTGTAGCAATCAGCGCAGAACCAAGCGCAAGAACCAGCGTGCCTCCGATCATCTCCATAAGCTCCGGCGTTGTGAAAAGTGTCACATAGTTGTGCAGGGAAAATCCGCGAATGGCTCCGATATTTGTCGCATTGGTAAAGCTGTATACCGCGAGAATAATGATCGGAAGATACAGTACAAAAAGCATGATACACAGAAAAAGAGGTTTTCCGATTTTTCCCTTCACAGCAAAGCACCTCCTCTGTTATTTTCATCCTCACCAGATCCGGACAACAATGTAAAAAGACAGATCAGACCAAGCAGAATCAGGGCAATCATAGAACCAGCGTGCCAGTTATAGGCCGCAAAACAGCTTCCGATCAGGCTGCCCATGATGTATGTGCTGTTATTGAGCATATCAAGAACAACGTAATTGGTCATAGCCGGAAGAAATACCATGGACACACCACTGATAATACCAGGAACAGAGAGCGGCAGTGTAATTGTAAGGAACGTTCTTTTTTCATCTGACCCAAGGTCCATGGCTGCTTCCCGCAATGCGCCGTCCAGTCGGGAGATGGTTGTGTAAATCGGAAGAATCATAAATGGAAGAAAATCATAAGTCATTCCAAGTACGGAGTTCAGGAACGGGTACATGGAAAGGTTTCCCTCCAGGAATGTCAGGATTTCCTTCATGGCGGTGATGCGCAGGGAAAAATTAATCCACATCGGCATGACAAAGATCATTACGATGACAGATTTATTTTTCAGCGGACTCATTGCCAGAATATATGCAGTCGGATATGCAAGAGCAAGACAGACAATGGTTGTGACGGCCGCGATTGCAAAGCTGTACAGCAGGGTGCCAAGAGCATTCGGGTCCGTGAAAAATCCGGTCAGATTGCGAAGCGTAAATTGTCCCTGTCCGTTCGTAAAGGCATAGAAAAACAGGACGAGCAGCGGAAGCACTACGAACAGGACCAGAAACAGGGCATACGGAATACCTAGTGTTTTTCTTGAGAATTTCATTTCTACATCTCCTGTGAATACCGGTCATTTCTTTCGAACATAAGTAAACTTCATTTTTTCCAGCGGCATGATCAGGCTGACACGGTCTCCCATATTCCACAGGTCCTCATCATAGACAATGAAATCCTGTTCCGTGTCCGTCTGAATAACATAGCTGTAATGATCGCCCTGATAAATGAGGTTGGAAATATTCCCCTGGACCAGGCCAACATCCTGTTCGTCTGTCATCTCGATATCCTCAGGCTGAATTTCAATTTGGATGCGCGTACGATTCAGATCTATCGGGTCTCCCTGTGCGTCAATAAGAGAACCATCCTCCAGACGCCGGCTTCCGGCAATGATTTTTGTCACACTGGTATCCAGCTTATGACCGTTATATTCCAGCCGGAAATCGCGGTTGATATCGGCAAAAAATACGTTGGTATGGTCCTCTGCAAGCATGATGTGAATGCCATCCGGCTCCACAGCCAGTCCGACGTGACTGCCTGTCACAGCATTTTTTGTGGACTGGATCGTATATTCGTTCTTTCCCGCTTCCACAGTAATTTCGTAATGCATGCCCTTGAAAATGACATTGCTGACAATGCCCTGCACAATACCCTTCTCAGGGGCTGTGATCTCAATATCTTCCGGGCGGACCACAGCTGTAATGTGGGTTCCCTCCGGAACATCATCGACACAGGCGAATTCTCCGCCCCCGAAGCGTGCACGGAATTTACCCGTCATAATCCCATTAAAAATGTTGGACTCACCGATAAAATCCGCAACAAAAGCATTCACAGGTTCGTTATAGATATCTTCAGGCGTTCCGATCTGCTGCACTCTTCCCTCATTCATGACCACAATCTTGTCAGACATGGTCAGGGCCTCTTCCTGATCATGGGTCACATAAATAAAGGTAATGCCAAGCTTATCGTGCATGTCCTTGAGTTCATACTGCATTTCCTGCCGCATCTTGAGGTCCAGCGCCCCAAGAGGCTCGTCCAGAAGCAGAATCTCCGGCTCGTTTACGAGTGCCCGGGCGATTGCGATACGCTGCTGCTGACCACCGGAAAGTGTGGACACATTACGTCGTTCAAAACCCTCCAGATCTACGAGAGCCAGCACTTTCTGCACCTTGCGGGCAATTACGTCCTTCGGTGTCTTCTTCTGCTTCAGTCCGTAGGCGATATTGTCAAAGATATTCATATGAGGAAACAGGGCATATCTCTGAAAAACCGTATTGATGGGTCGTCTGTAAGGAGGCAGGTCCGTGATGGACTTTCCGTTCAGAAGGATTTCACCGGATGTCGGAAGGTCAAATCCGGCAATCATGCGAAGTGTAGTCGTCTTTCCGCAGCCGGAAGGGCCGAGAAAGGTCACAAATTCTCCCCGCCGCACCTCAAGGTTGAAATCCGTTACCGCGCTGAAGCCATCCTCAAAGGAGCGTGTGACATGCTTTAATTCGATAATATTTTTGGTTTCCATTTTGCATCCCTCTCATTTATCAATCTTCTTCAGAACATGGGTGGTGTGCTGATCCAGATCAGCCGTGCAGGCTTTGCAGATGCATTTGCAAGCCTGTGATTTTTCTCTGCCTTATAATAGAAGCTTTCGCCGGCCTTTATGTGATACACCTTTTCTCCAAGATACAGGTGTACTCTTCCGCTCAGAACATATCCGAATTCCTCACCTGCATGCGGCTTGTCCTCCTCCAGACTTTCATGCGGCTGAATCACCACCAGCAGTGGTTCCATCTGGAATTTCTGGGCACCCGGAATCAGCCATGTCCTGCTGTTCCCAGCTGTGTCCGTTTTCTCAAAGTAATCCGGGGCAGAAAAAACGACCTGTTCATCCTCGTCTTCCTTGAAAAATTCTGCCGGAGTACTGCCAAGAATCTCTATCAGATTCATCAGAGTCTCTACCGATGGTGATACCTGACCCCGCTCCAGCTGTGATATAAATCCCTTCGTAAGTTCGGACCGGTCAGCAAGCTCCTGCTGGGTCAGATCGTTGTGGTTCCGCAGCTCCCGGATCCTTCTTCCGATCGTTCCATATAACTCTTCCGTGTTCAAAATAATGCGCTGTCCTTCCGTATACTAAACTCAAAGTAATCTAATGCTAAACAATTAATCCAGATTGGATTATACTAGGAATAAACAAATTGTCAACTGGTATTATTCTTTTTTTACACAGGATTTTCTTATCAAAAAAACACCCGGTCAGAACAGATCTGCCGGGTGAAGCCGTTAATATATTTTTCTATCTTTTCCATTACGATACCCTGTTGAAAACAGGAACAACTGTTAGTTTTCCATAATGCATAAAAGCAATGATGTCAGATTTACAGAACTATACTTCCCAGAATTTCCTTACCATAAGCATCTACAGTACGAATGATCTCATCGATAGAGGAATACCGTGAAATTCCTTTCCTGGCAACAAGAATAACAGCATCTGCTTCATTGAGAAGATGAAGAGATTTCGGATCATCCAGACGGTTTCCGTTGTCAAGAAGACAGATAGCCTTTTTATCTTCAACTGAAGCAAAGTCAGATTTTAAGTGGGTATACACATTCTGCATCTGGTCTGGAGAAAGATCACCAACAAGCAATACCTTTGCATCATCCGGAGCAAGATAGCAGATATTAGCTGCTGCGATACGATAACATTCTTCTGTCTGATCTGCACTCCTTTCAGCGTCCCTGGCAGATGCAATTGCCTTGTCCAGTCCCCGCTTCTTCTTCCCTTCTCCAGCTGGCATGACAGAAAGCTTCTGAAGCTTATACTGCTGATTGAGTTCTCTGCCCGAGAGAACCTTTTTCATAAGAACCATTATCAGCATACCCAGCAGCAGATAAAGCACGATACCGGCCGCAAAGCCAATTAATGCATACTTTACCGAACCTTTCAGGGCACTTATTTTACTAATCTGATCTGGCTGCTGCAAACCTGATGAAGAACGGGAAGATGCAGCAGTACTGAAAGTATCCTGACTGTTCATAAGGTTGTTCATGTCCTGAATTTTGTTATTCATCCATGAGAAAAGCTCATCATCCACAACAGTGGACGAAGTTTCATTCTCAAAGCTTATTGTATGTGACCCATTTGTGTCTGCGATATTATCCTTCTGTGCAGTCAGCTGACTGATGATTGTATCAAGTATTTCCTTTGCGCCATCCGGATCAGTATAACGCACAATTATTTTCGCACCAGCAATATCATTCTGTATGTCATCCACACTGACCAGCTCCTGCAGATAAAGCGGTTCTGTATCCATCTTCTCAGCAAGTTCTGAAAAGTCTGCAGATTGCAGCGCATAAGAAAGATATGCGTTCAAGATACGATCAGCCATAACCTGTGCACCATTCTGAGCCGATGAAATCACATTCGGCGCATCCGACGAATTGTCAGAAGCTAAAGCGGATCCCGACGTCAATACATCAGAGGTTACGTTTTGCTCGCCGTCAGACCCTGTGTTATCTGTTTCCTCATTCTCAAGCTCTTCTGTAGAAACAAAAATATTCACCTCAGCTCTGCCTTCTGCCGCAGGATTGATTTTTGCCAAAATAGAATTATCAAGATATGTACTTTTCCCCGAAAGATTGTTACTGATCAATTCTTCAATGGAACTCTGATCCAGTCCATTGTTATCCTGCTTTGTCTGCGATGCCTTATCTTCCGCAGCAGTGTCCGAACCAGGCCATATCTTATTAAGATGATAACCTCCAAGAAGAATGGCAAATATTAAACCGACAAGCAGAATCTTCCTCCATCCAGACAACAAGGTAACGATCAGTGCTTTTAAACTGATAATTCTTCCGTTCTCATTCTGATTCATAAGCTTTCCTTTCTCAAACCTCATTCATTACTATTCTATAATATTTCTATAATTTTGATAATTGTCTGGCAGGATACATTCTGTCCGACGATTTTTTATTCCTGAAGTAACAGCTGCACTGGAGAGCTCTGGATGTATAACTGGAATGATAGCAAGCCAAAATGTATTAAAACAGATAAAAAAGACAAGATCATCCAAAATAGCATGTACTGCCGCAAGCGCAAGAATATAAAGCATAAGGGAGTCCTTTTTCTTGTAGCATTTATAGGAAAAAACTGTAAGTACGACAAGAGCTGTTATAAAAAACAACAAACCATACCGCTGCAAATCCTGCTGATAGAGATTATCTACATAAGTACGAACCAGAGAACTAGAGGTTCCATCTGCCCGAAGGCCATTTCCTATCCAGTTAATCTTTTGTCCTAAAAAGCTGACCCCGTAACGGCGCAAAGAATTATACCCATAATACAGACGATCACCCAAAAAAGAATTCAGTCTTTTCATATAGCCAAAGGGTTTATATTTTGAAGTAAGAATGATACTTCCGATCCCGCAGATTGGAAATGCTGCCACGCATATCCAGTTGATAATGCCCAGTTTCTGATTCACCTTCGGAAAAAAGCGGTACAGAAGTGAAATTACAATAAGAAGCATTGATGTGATAAAGGTCAATCTTGAATCTGTCAATTTATACAGAAGATAGTCCGCAGCACTCAGAAAAACATACATGTACCACTTTACTTCTCTGCCCTTTGCATACAGATACAGTGCTATTATGTTATAAAGCAATGTCGGTCCATACAGAGAATAGTAAAAGCCCAGATAATGCCTCGTTCTTCCAAACCACATTTCAAAATAATCTGTAAGCAGACCAATCTGGCTGCAAATTACTACAACAGCTAAAATGACAGCCTGAATATAAGCAGTAACCAATGCGATCTTGTGAAAAGATATATTTCTTGCGGAAAATATATACATAGGAATTGCAATGTACATGATCTGAGGTGCATTTTTTGCAAAAATAGCCGCAACAAGCAGACAGAGAACAAAGGGTATAAGAAGTTTCGAAGAAAAGAAATCCAGCGAAATCTCCCGAATGACAAGACATAACATGCAAAACAGGAGAATCAATTTGTAGATCGCTCCTTCATAATACGGAAGAAAAAAAGTATATGCAAGAGTAGTGAAAATGATGTATAAACTAAAGGAAACCCAAAATAAATATTCTTGCAGGCTTTTATTGTTTTTTACAGTTAATTTGTGCATCTTTTTCGGTCTCACCTAATAGCGTTCTTTGAAAAAATGAATGATTTTTTTCTGATTTTATATTAACAGATGATAAAAAACGTTTGTTTTTTCTGATACCAGTCTGCGTATTATATCATGAAAACAGTCACAGAGAAACAAGAAATCATCTATACACCCAGAAGATGCATATGAACCTTGCCATCAGCTGTACTTCCGGTGTTTCTGGAAAACCACAATCCATATCAGCAGTGAAAAAATAGTGACATATAATCCCGGAAGCAAACCCGGTGTCAGATAGTACATTGTAATATGATGGCTTCCTTCGCTTAAATATACAGATGTAAATGCAATATCTGACTTTTCAGACGGAATATTTTTTCCGTTATCATAAAAAACCCATCCGGTAGAATAAGGAATAGAAGAGAACAGATATCCTTCTTCATTCATATTTACATCACAGCTGCAGGTGTTTGTTTGTATTTTTACATTCTCTGCACTTCCGTTCAGTGTATTGATATTTTCTTCAATGCTCTCACAGCTTCGTTTCAAAACCTGAATATCATCCAGCGTGTATGTTCCTGCTGTCGCAAATTACCCGTAGATCGGTAATAGACCATTGGATTTAGCCTTCATCGCTCTACGATGATGTCGAAAGCCCCTTGAAATCAAGGCGTTTTTCGGACATCAGCCTATTGATTTTATATTTATAATT